>Ga0209475_10001171_pt1 | contig 35646 bp, 27 predicted proteins | sample tdDd471_FD_187128 | JGI IMG/M metagenome (GOLD analysis project Ga0209475, IMG submission 187128) | Marine sediment microbial communities from the Atlantic coast under amendment with organic carbon and nitrate - tdDd47.1 (SPAdes)... | ecosystem: Environmental > Aquatic > Marine > Coastal >... | reverse complement strand
CCATGGTGCGGCCCATCAAGAACCTGGGCCAGGTGAACAACGAGATCCAGGCCGGTGTGGCCGCGGCCGACCGCATCTTCATGATCCTCGACCAGGACGACGAGGTGCGCAACCGCGCCGCCGGCCAACGCCTGGAGCCCGCGCGCGGCCAGATCGCCCTCCACGACGTGCGCTTCAGCTACGTGGCCGGCGAACCGGTGCTGCGCGGTATCACGCTCACCGTGGAGCCGGGCGAAATCGTGGCCCTGGTGGGCAGCAGCGGGGGCGGCAAGAGCACCCTCATGGACATGATTCCGGGCTTCTACCACCCCGACAGCGGCCAGGTAAAGATCGACGGCCACGATCTGCACGACCTCAACCTCGCCGCCCTGCGCCGCAACATGGGCATCGTGACCCAGGAAGTGATCCTGTTCCACGACACCATCCGCAACAACATCGCCTACGGTCTGAGCGACGTGCCTCTGGACGATGTGCGCGCCGCGGCCCGCGCCGCCAACGCCGACGACTTCATCATGGGCCTGCCCAACGGCTACGATACGGTGATCGGCGACCGCGGCCTCAAGGTGTCGGGCGGCCAGCGCCAGCGCTTGAGCATCGCCCGGGCCATCCTGCGGAACCCGCCCATCCTGCTGCTGGACGAGGCCACCAGCGCGCTCGACACCGAGAGCGAGCAACTGGTGCAGGAGGCCATTGACCGGTTGATGCAGGACCGGACCACCGTGGTCATCGCACACCGCCTGAGCACCATCCAGAACGTGGATCGGATCTACCTGCTGGAAAAGGGCGAAGTGGTGCAGGTGGGCACGCACGACGAGTTGTTGGCCGCGGGGGGGCGGTACAGGGAGCTGTATGAAATGCAGTTTAAGGGTTAGAGTTTTCCAGCTTCATAGAAGGTGGTCCTGACTAAAAAGTATTGAATCCTGTTCCGTGGTTTCGAGGGGCCCGAAATATGAATGGTATGGGAGCGCTCAGCGTTTATTGAGTCTGAGTTGGTTGATGATTATGCACTGGTGGTATCATTTGCACATTCCGCTACTTAACTAATTCTGTTACAATTCCTTCCGATCTGTATCCAGTTATTTTCGGGGACTGGTTTTTTTGTGGAGGGGTTGGAAATGAATCCGAGAAATTCCACACTTTTGGTGTGGACCTTTTTTTTGTTATTTTGCAGCCATCTGCCTGCTTCGGGTCAGACAATTCAGTTGTCAACATCTGGCGCAACACCGCATCATTATGAAAACCCGGATTTTACGACCGTATTTGCGGAAGCGTGGGGGTTTAGCGACAGCCAGATTGACGGGGATGATGGTCGGATTGACCATCAGGCCTGCTTAATCTCCGAGTACACATTCTTGGGGTCCTGTATTGCCAATTACACGGTTCTGGACGGTATGCAATCCACGGACTTCCAGGTGGAGAGTTCTGGTCAATACCGGCTTCATATCACTGGCGAAGTGGATTATCGAGTGATGGAGGGGTACTCCTATTCCACGACCCAATTTGACAAATCGGCCGGCGAATTGACCATCAGCGGCGGTTTGACCACGGAAGAGGATCGGGATGTCTCCCTCTACGAAACCAACTGGAGCATGGCGAAATTTTTTGAGGAGACTTCGTGGAGCGCGCTCAAAATCGTAATTGATCGGCATGTTGACGGGTCGGGTTCGGTTACCGATGTATTGCAGACGATCAAGGACTCGGTCTTTCCCCAAGAGGAATCCGCAAGGGTTCCTTTTTCGTTGTATTCGACGGGGAACCTCACGGCCGGGTTGGATTATCGGTGGTCTTTCTATATTGCCTCAAACCTGGCCAGTGCGTCGGTGGGATTTCAAAACAACCTGGAGCCCCATCGGCAGATGATCTACTACCTGGCCGATGTCCATGACCTGCAAATCGAACTGGAGTATTTAGACGGCCCAGTTCCTGAATTCCAGGTGAGCACCCATTCCGGGCCGAACGGCAACATCTGGCCAGAGGGGGAAATGATCGTATCGCAAGGTGAGGGCGTATTGCTTGAAGCATCCTCCTTTCCTGGTTACGAGGTTGAGTTCTGGCATCTGGACGGGTCTGTTGTGCAGATCGGGGGAAGCCACTACTCCCTCAGCAATGTAGAGGATGCTCATAGTGTTTCGGTCACGTTCAGGCCCGACCCGGAATTGACCAACATTCAAATGATACTACCGAATGGCGGGGAAGAATTTCAGCAAGGGAAAACCACGAATGTAACCTGGACCTGGAATGGGTCATTCGGAGATATGGTAAAAGTGGAGCTATTGAAAGGGGGGCTTCCCGTGGAAACCCTCGCCAGTCAGGTCGACCAATCCACATTTCATTTTGGAGACGCCTTTTTGAGGTGGGAGATTCCGGAGTCTCTTCCGATAGGGTCGGATTATCGGATTAGGGTGTCATCTCTGGACGGTTCGGTCATCGGGGCAAGCGAGGGCGACTTTGCAGTTCAGGAACGAGGAGATTACATCGAGGTCATCGAAATCAGCACGGTGGCACAGCTCAAGAGGATTTGCACAGATGCGGCCTATTCGGAAAAGAAGCACTACATACTCATGAACGATCTTGATCTGTCGGATGAGGATAATTGGCGTCCGATAGGCTATGACCACTTGCACTATCTGTCGGGTTCATTCAATGGGCAGGGCCACACCGTCCGCGGTTTGTCAATTGACCGGCCCACAGAGGACTTTATTGGTCTGTTTTCCTACCTGGACAGCGGCGGTGTTATTGAAAATCTCAACCTGGAGATAGACCGCATCTTGGGGGACCGGATGGTCGGTGGGATTGCGGGGGAAAACTACGGAACGATTAGGAATTGCCACGTGACACTGGTTTACCTCTTGGCGAATTCGGGGACGTGCGGCGGAATTGCCGGGAACATCTACCAGGGTGAGATCCTGAATTGCTCGGTTTCCGCCACCACGCGGGGCATTCGGTCCAATCAAGACAGTGCGGATGAATTCGGTGGAATCGCCGGAGAGAATGACCGCGGATTGATATCGGGCTGCTGGGTCACGGCGGTGGTGGACGCAGACTATGTCGGAGATGGCGATACTGTGGGTGGAATTGTCGGGTTGAACAGCGGAACAGTAAAGGAGTGCTGGGTTGTCGGCTCAACCCTGGAGGCCCGGTACAAGGTCGGCGGTCTCGTTGGGGCACAGGTCTTATCGGGCAGCCTTGCGGATTGCCACTTTGATGGCAACATCCTCAAGGTGGACGGGAATTCTGGCGGAGGGCTGGTGGGGGAGAATAGCAGCGGAATTGTCGAAAGATGTTATGTGAACGGGGGGCCCTTCCAGGTGGACGACCTGGAGGGGGCATTAGTTGGGCTAAATTACTCGGACATTAACCACTCCTTCTGGAATAGGGACGTGGTCGGAATTGATCAAGCGGTTGGCTCGGACAATGGGGTTGTGTCCAACTGTTTCGGGAAATCGACAGCAGAGATGAAGCTGGTAGCAACTTTCACAACAGAACACAGTGCAGGGTGGGACTTCGCAAGTACTTGGGCCATTGACGAAGGTGCCGGATTCCCGGTATTGCGGGCAGTGGGAGCGTCTCTCGATTCCCCCTCCGGACTTACGGCCTCAAATGATGAGCATGACGGCGTTCATCTGTCCTGGACCGCTGTCATGTGCGAAGCCTATGGGCCAGTTGCGAACCTGTTCGACCCGGTTTATAAAATCCACCGCTCCGATACGCCCGACGTGGATGCCATCATGGTTGAGGTTTCGGATTGGACGCCTTCAACACTCATTATCGACTCTTCGGCCATTCCGGGTGTCCAGTACTTCTACTGGGTGAGGGCGGCTGCCGCGAATAGTGGCGCTCGGGAGAGTAGGGCTTCTGGTTATGCGGTGGGCCAAAGAACGGTGCCCCCGGTTGGGATACCCAAGGGGGTTTCGGCCAGCGAGGGCTTTGAGGGCCATGTATTAATTCAATGGCGGACGGTTCAGGGGGCTGGAGCCTATCGACTCTTTCGCTCTGAAGATGAGAATAGTGAAAAGGTCGAGATCGGGAATTGGCAGCCTTTCATGTCAATTGTGGACACGCCGCCATACTCTGATACGCAATACTTCTACTGGGTTCAGGCCGCCTTGAACGAGGAGGGGGACCTTGCTTCCGCATTGAGTGACCCGGTGACGGGATCATATTCCGGTGAGGCAAATGTTCCGGTCTACGTGGGCCGTTTTATTCATGCCCATTCCGTGGCAGGAGTTGAGCTGAGTTGGGAAATCCGCTCAGAATCGGACCCCGGGGATGTCCGCTTGTTATGTCGGTCGGAAGGCGGTAGCCGAGAGGTGCCGGTTGAGGCCAAGGGGGGCGGTCGATACTCGGCCTTGGACTCCAATAAAGACCTCCTCCTTGGCGGCAGGTTTGAGTATTCGGTTTTGGGCTCGCCTTCAGGAGTTTCCCAAACGGTCTACTCCAACGTTCTTGATTTGCAGCCAATCCAGCTTGTTGAGCGGTTTCACCCAAACGTTCCCAACCCATTCAATCCTTCGACCAAGATTGTTTTTGAATTGAGCCGACGCCAGGACGCTCAAGTGGCCGTTTATGACCTGAGAGGAAGGCAAGTGGCGGTGTTGGCTGACGCTGTGTTTGGGCCAGGGCAACATGCGGTTGACTGGAACGGACAAGATGCGCAGCAAAAGAACATGCCCAGTGGGGTGTATTTTGTTTTGCTTAGAACCGAGAGCGGAGTCCGGTCCCAGAAGATTGCTCTGTCGAAATAGAGGACTAGGCCGTCGGTTGCCCCAGGGAGACGACTGGGTCCTGGTCCAGTCGTCTTCTCGGCTGTCGGTGTGTGATCAGGGCGACCGGGTCAACATCACCCCGGTCTCGTCCCCGGTTTGGGGATCCTGCCGATATCCCACCGCGTAGATCGTCCCGTCCGCGGCCTGGTCCACCTGCAGCAGGCCCCCGTGGAAGGCCGTGATTTCCCTCTTCGCGCCCGCCGGGGTGACGTGCACCAGATTGGCCAACGACGTCTCCCGATCCCACTCACAGGTCAGATAAAGGCTGCCGTCCTGGGCGATGAGGATGTCGGTCACGCCTTCCAGATCGCCGGGATCGGGAAGGTTGTAGTCGGTCCATTCGCCGCCAGGGGTCCGTATCATAAGGAAGGCCTGGGGCGACATGCCGCCGGCGCCGTCAATACCCCCCAGGTAGATTGTGCCGTCTGCACCGAGGGCCACGCTCCAGTAGGTGCGCGACGCGGCCGGCACGGGTTTGATGTGGGTCCAACCGGTGCCGGAGGTCCGGGTGAGAAGAACCTGCAGGGTGTCGGCGGCATCGTCGTAGCCGCAGGCTACGGCCTGGTTGCCGCGGATGTAGACGTCGCGGAAGCCCGTGTCGTTGCCGCCGACCAGGGGCAGGTTGTCGACGGTCCAGTCGCCGGGCGTGTTACTGGTCCACAGACCTTCGCCGCTGGCGCGGCCGCCGGCCGCCATGAACGATCCCTGCCCGTCCACGGTTAACATCCCGTAGCTGCCTTGTTCGATGTACTCGGGTTCACTCCCGCGCAGGTCCAGCAGGATCGACGGGGGCCCGGGCACCTGGAAGCCGCAGATGACGGCCTTGCCGTCGGTGTCCACCGCGAGGTCGAACCCGACCATGCCGTCGCGGATGTCGGCCAGGCGCATCCGGATCCAGGTGCCGTCGGGTTGGTGACCGTAGAAAACGTGGTCGAAGCCGGTGAATCCGACAAAGGCGTCCGCCGCCAGACCCATGGCCAGGCCGTGGCTGCCGGTGAAATCGACCGCGGCCATCCGCGATTCACCACCCGTCAGGTCGAGGGCGACCTCCGTCCACAGGGTGACCTCGGGGCTGACGGGATCGTCATCGCTGCAGGCGACCAACAGGAGGCATATCAGGGCCAGAACCAGGGGCAGACGGGCGTAACGCATTCGATCTCCGGATCGGCTGGGTGTGCGGACCATTGCGCGGCCGTCGAAATGGTCCCGGTGTCGGATAAAAAAGGTCCTTGTCTGAGAATAAGGCCTCTTGCCGCGGGAAGCCATGCGTGTTTAAAGTAGTGATAATAAGCTTTCACTAACCAGCCGGGGGACGCCTTCTGCCATCCAAAGCGGGACAGGCAGAAGGAACCGGCAACAAGGGGGAAATCGCCGTGAAAAGACTCATGACGACCGGACGAACTGCGTGGGCCGTATCCGTGCTTTTGGGCCTGTTGGTGTGTTGCGCCGGGTGTGGCGGAGACGCCGAGGCGCCCCTCACTCCGGCGGAAGCCCAGGCCATCGCCCGGGAGGCCTATGTGTACGGGTTCCCCATGGTGATGAACTTGAAGACCATGACGAACTACGTTCTCGACGAGGATGCCCCCGACTACAAGGGACCTTTCAACCAGATCGTCTGTGAGGCACGGCTCTTCACACCCGAGGACAAGACGATTGTCACGCCCAACTCGGACACGCCCTACTGCATGTTCTGGATGGACCTCAGGGCGGAACCGCAGGTGCTGACCGTCCCGGAAATGGAGCCCGAACGGTTCTATCATTTCCAGCTGATCGACCTCTACACCCACAACTACGGCTACGTGGGGACTCTGACCACGGGGAACGGCGCGGGCCGGTACCTGCTGACGGGACCCGACTGGGCGGGCGAAACTCCCGACGGCATCACCGCGGTGCTGCAGAGCGAGACCGACTTTGTTTTCAACGTGACCCGCACCCAGCTCTTTGGCCCGGATGACCTGGACACCGTGGCGGCGATCCAGGCCGACTATGACCTCCAGCCCCTGAGCACGTTCCTGGGCACGGAGGCCCCGCCCGCCGTGTCCGAGCCCGCCTTTCCCGCGTGGGTGGAGGGCGTCCAGTTCGACGAGCGATTCTACGGCTACCTCGACTTCATGATGACGCTGCTGGAAACGCCCGGCGAAGGGGAGCAGGACCTCTGGACGCGTCTCGGACGCCTGGGGATCGGCCCCGACGGAACCTATGACTACGCGGCCCTGTCCCCCGACATCCAGGCGGCCCTGAAAGCCGGCTGCACCGAGGGGTTCGGGGATATGGAGGCCTTCATCAAGGCGAATTCCGGCGATCCCCTGGTCAGCGGAAAGATATTCGGCACGCGCGCCTTCCTCACCGACATTGCCGGAACCGACTTCGGCCTGGACAGCCCGGCCCTGCTTCGGTCCGTGGCGGCCCATATGGGCCTGTACGGGAACACGGGCACCGAGGCGATCTACCCCACCTTCCTCGCCGACGCCGACGGCCAGCCCCTGAACGCCGCGGCGACGCGCTACACCCTGACCTTTCCGGCGGGACAGCTTCCCCCGGTGAATGCCTTCTGGTCGCTGACAATGTACGACGCGCAGACCCAGCTCTTCATCGACAATTCCCTGGACCGTTATCTCCTGAATTCCAGCATGATGGAACAGTTCGAGCTGGAGGCCGACGGCGCCCTGGTGCTCCACATCGGCCAGGCGCCGCCGGACGGGAAGGGCGAGGGGAACTGGCTGCCGGCCCCGGCGGGTCCGTTCTACATGGTCATGCGGCTCTATGGCCCCAAGGCCGAGGCCCTGTCAGGTGACTGGCGACCGGCGCAGGTGGTTGCGCACAAGACTTCGTAAACCGCGGAAGGAACGCACCATGAAACTCACGGCCCTTTTGCTGGGACTCCTTCTCCTGGCCTCAGTGACGACTGTGCAGGCCCAGGAGTCCCAGGACGACCTGGCCAAGGCGGCGGCCAACCCCATCGCCAACCTGATGAGCTTCCCGTTCCAGAACAATACCGACTTCGGGCTGGGACCGTATGACCGCAGCGCCAACGTCCTGAACTTTCAGCCGGTCATTCCCTTGGCTCAGGGGAAATGGATCACGCGGACGATTTTCCCCTTCAGCTGGATCCCCGATTTCTCATCCGAATCGGACATGCTGTCCACGGGGCTGTCAGACATCATGTTCACCGCCTTCTACGTGCCGGGCGGGAGCGAGACCCTGTGGGGTGTCGGCCCGGTGGTTCAGGCCCCCACGGGTGGGGATCTGCGGGGCAGCCAGAAGTGGAGCGCGGGCCTGTCCGGCGTTCTGCTCACCCAGCCCGGACCGTGGACTCTGGGTCTGCTGGCCAACAACGTGTGGTCCTTCGCCGGGGAGACCGAGGCGGCGTCAGTGAACAAGGGCAGCCTGCAGTACTTCATCGTCTACCAGCTGGGTAAGGGGTGGTATCTGAACAGTGCGCCCATCATGACGGTGGACTGGAATGCCGAATCGGGGGACCAGTGGAAGGTGCCCATGGGCGCCGGCGGCGGAAAGCTGATGTTCTGGGGCAAGCTGCCGGTGAACCTGCAGTCCCAGGCCTACTACTATGTGGCCGGGCCGGAGGCCGGCCCCGACTGGCAGCTGCGGGTCCAGCTCCAGTTCTTCCTGCCCATGCCGGGCGGTGGTTGACACACGGTGAAAAAATGGGCCGCCCCGGTCCCCCTGAATGACGCAAAGAAAAGGCCGGACACCTTGCCACCGGTCTTTTCCTGCACGTATTATGTCCCGTCCCCCATTTCACCTTCTGCCACCGGAGGCCACCCTTTCAATGCGCACCCTTTTGACTTCCCTGCTCCTGCTTCTGACGCTCCAGGCGGGTGGCGCGTTGGCGGACGACCTGACCGCCCAGCGTCTTTTCCATATCGAGCGCAACACCAATGCCAACATCGTTGTCTACGACGCCATGGTCCTGCCAAACGGCAATCTGCGGGAGAAGGATCCGGTGGAGGTTTATTGGGTGCGGCTCGCCGAGGAGGGCCAGCGCAAGAAACTGAAGGGGATTGAAAAGAAGCTGGCCTACGGATTCAAGGTGGAGTCCCGGGAGGGAAACCGCCTCATGTTGGACATGGTGGCCGATGTGGGCCGCACGGTTGAGGTGGGTCTTCACGACGACGTTTACCGGGCTTTCATGACCATAGACGGACATCGCGCCCTGCTGGACAGGATCTACATCTTTGCGGAGGGGTCATTCAAACCCAAGGTGAAGTATCTGGAATTGTTCGGTGTGGATGTGGAAACCGGCGGAGACCTGTATGAAAAGCTGGAGCCCTGAGATTAGCGAAGCCAGTCCCGCTTAAACCTTTTCCAGTCACGATTGACGCTGGTGTAGGCGGAGATGGCGCACCAGACAAAGCCTGGCCAGCCGTCAACAAAACCGCCCCGTGAAACATATTCCCGCAGAAAAGTCAGGGGCCCGGTCACCAGCATGTGAAACGGGTTGAACCGCTTGTCGCCGTCGGTGGCCGCATCCAGGGTTGTGTAGTGGGAGACCTTGGCCAGATAGGGGCGGATTTCGGTGAGGGTATCGTGAAACAGGGGCGCCTCGATCCGGCCCACGGTGGCGTCGGGATCCAGATCGATGCCCTCGTGCACCAGGGTGTTGTTCAGGCGGCCCTTGGCGGTCCGGAACAGGCGCATCACGTAGTTGGCGTTCAGACCCCGGCTGGTCATGACCCGGCCCAGCACCCGGTTGGCCCGCTTGATCTCCCAGCCGGTGTGCGCGTCCAGCCCGCCGTCCTGTTTCAGGGCCAGCAGGTGGTCGCGCAGGTCGTTGGACAGCACCTCGTCGGCATCCATCCACAGGGCCCACTCGGTGTCCACCAGGTCCAGGTTGGCCTGACGGGCGCTGCTGAAGTCGCGAAAGTCGTGGTGGTCCCAGCGGACGCGGGTAAACCCGCCGTCGGCGGCCGCTTGTTCGAGGATGCTGTGGGTGCTGTCGGTGCTGCCGGTATCCAGGATCACCAGCTCGTCGGCCACACCGACCAGGCTGCGCAGGCACCGGGGCAGCAGGGCCTCTTCGTTTTTCACGATCATGAAGGCGGTGACGGTACTCATGGGGGGAATGGTTGGCCAAGGTGGGCGGAACGTCAACCCCTGAAGCGGGTATCAGCGCAAGATTCATTGCCCGCGGGCGCGGCGGGCCGTAGGATACAGGACCCAAGGGAGGATGGATTCATGAAGATCTGGTTGTGGTTGATTTGCCTGACCGCGGGCGCCGCGGTGGCCGCCGATGTTCCTGTGACCGAAATGGTGACCCTCCCCGCCGGGGAATTCACCATGGGGCGGGCTGAAAGCAGCGAAGAGTATACGCCGCATCCGGTGCGGCTGAAGGCGTTCATGATGGACGTGCACGAAGTGACCAACGCCCAGTACCAGGTCTTCTGCGAGGAGACCGGGGCCAAGCTGCCCGTGTTCTGGGGCCTGGACCGCTTCCGCTGTGGTGCGGACTTTCCGGATCATCCGGTCGTCGGGGTCAACCACGTGTCGGCCGTGAAGTATGCCGAGTGGGCGGGCAAACGTTTGCCGACGGAGGCCGAGTGGGAGTACGCGGCGCGCGGGGGGCTGGAAGGCCTGAAGTTCGACCTGGCCGACACCCTGGCCGAGGGCGCGGCCAACACCAAGGCCGCCAAGCTGGACGGCCCGGTGGCGGCCGCCTCCTTCCGGCCCAATGCCTACGGTCTGTATGACATGGTGGGCAACGTGCGCGAGTGGACCGCCGACTATTTCGCCGACGACTACTTCGCCGTCAGCCCCGTGGACAATCCCCAGGGCCCGGAGAAAACCCGCTGGCGCGTGATCAAGGGCGGCGGCTGGTTCTCCGGCAACGCCTGCAACACGGTAAACCGGCGCAACGCCCTGCCCGCGGGCTGGGGCGACTTCAACGTGGGCTTCCGCTGTGCGAAAGACATTGAGGATTAATCCATGATCCGTCTGCAGAATCTCACCCGCCGCTTCGACGACCTGCTGGCGGTGAACGACCTCACGCTGGAGGTCCCGTCGGGGAAGATCGTGGCTCTGCTCGGAGCCAACGGCGCGGGCAAGACCACCACCCTGAACATGCTGACGACCCTACTGGAGCCTACCAGTGGATCGGCGGAGGTGTGCGGGTACGACGTGGTGCGCCAGGGACCGGACGTGCGGCGCATCCTCGGCTACGTGCCGGAGCACGGCGCCCTTTACGAAGGCCTGACGGCGGACGAGTACCTGGAACTGGCCGGCCGCATGCGCGGACTGGAGCCGGCGGTGCTGGGTCCGAAGGTGGATCACTTCCTTGAATTCTTCGACGTGGCCGAAGTCCGCGGCCAACGGCTGGGCACCTTCAGCAAGGGGATGCGACGCAAGATCCTGGTCGCCGCCGCCCTGCTTCACGAACCGGAGGTCCTCTTCCTGGACGAACCCATGGACGGCCTCGACGTGCGCAGCCAGAAACGGCTGGGCGACCTGCTCATGGAGCAGGCGGCGGCCGGCCGCACGGTGGTCTACTCCAGTCATATCCTGCAGCAGGTGGAAGAGCTGTGTCAGCACGTGGTGCTCATCCACGAGGGACAACTCCGCTACGAAGGCACCCTGGATGCGCTCCAGGGGGATCATGCCGGCGCCGGCCTGCGGGATATATTCCTCGATCTCACCGGCGACGCGGACGAGGTCTCCGCTTGAAACCCCTGCTGAACAAACTGGCCGCGGCGGTGGTCCGGTTGGCGGGGGGACGACCGGAGGTGGTGCTGCCCCTGTACGAGGCCATCGAGAAGGCGGCGGCCGGCAGTCACGACATCCTGCGCAAACAGAGCCGCCGCAAGGCCGTCATCTCTGCCCAGTTCCTGAGGGTGCTGGGCATCGGGGTGACCTTCATTTTCTCTCTGGTCCTCTCGGTGACCATGCTCATCGATCCCGGCAACATTCATCCGCCACCGGGCGTGCTGATCCTGGTGGGGGTGCACTGGTTGCTGGTGCTGAACATGGTACTGGGGCTGGCAGGTCCATCGCTGTTGGTGGACGACGACCACAAGGTTCTGGGGTGGTGGCCCGTCACCCGGCGCGAGATCATGCTGGCGCGGCTGGGCACCCTGCTCAAGCCCGCCCTGCAAACCACCCTGGCGTTGATGGCGGCGCCGCTGGTGGTCTACGCCATCGTGGGCCGGCCCATCCTGCTGACGGCGGCGGTGTTCGGGTTGGGTCTCATTCTGCAGGCCATCTGTGTGACCTTCGGCGCGGCGGTGGCGTTGTCCCTGCTGGTGCGGATGTTGGGTCGCACCAAGGCCCAGCGCCTGGCCGCCCTTTTGGCCGACGGCAACAACTTCTTCTACTTCTGGCTGATCTTCCTGGTGGCGCCCCGCATCTGGCCCTGGCTGAAGGGCCACACGGAGGTGCTGAACGCCTTGCCGCCCCTGTGGTTCGGGGCATTCGGCGATCTGGCCGCCGGTCCCCACGCCTGGCTCATGGCGTCCGTGGGCGTGATCGTGACGGCGATCCTGGTGGGCACGGGTCTGCGGCTGATGGTGGCCGCCGACGCGGGCTCACAGGCCGTGAAGGTGGAAAAGGCCCCGTCGCCGCGCCATCCCTCACGTCTGGTGTCCTGGCTGCTGCAGCCCTGGATGAAAGGAAGGGAAGGCTGGGTGCTGCGGCGCCTGCTGGAGTCCCACCTGCGCGAGGATTGGCGGTTCATCGGCGGCATGATTTCCATGCCTCTGGTCATGCTGGTCTTCTTCTTCGGGGCGGGCGGCAACATGGGGCGGGACCTGGTCGATGCCGACATCAATCGCACGGCCCTGGGCGCGGTGAGCTACACCCACATGCTGATCCTGATGGCGGCCAGCGTACTGCACCTGTCGGCCTTCAGCAGCACGCCCGCGGCCCTGTGGCTGGTGGCCCTGGCCGATCTGGACACCCGGCGCCTCCTGTCGGGGCAGCGGGGGATGGTCCGCGGCCTGATCACCGCGCCCATGCTGCTGGTCTACGGAATCCGGGCCATGACCCTGGGCGCGCCCCCCTGGATCGCCCTGCTCGACATGGCGGTTCTGGGGCTGCAGGTGGAGATCATCGTCACCGTTATGCAGCCCATTCTCATGGTGATGCCCTTTTCCCGCGGTTACACCAATGACCAGTCGGCCCGACGGATGCTGATCGTGTTCATCAGCATGGGTGTGGCCGTGGTGTTCATCGCCATGAATTTCGTCTACGCGGAAGTGGCGACGGCCCGCTATGTTGTCTGGGTCCTGCTGCCCCTGCTTCTGTGGGCGGCCCGCTGGTGGTTGGGCCGCAGGGTCGGCGACCGCCGCCTCCATATGGAAAGGGTGACCGGATAATGGCCAAGCCCCGCAACATCCTCGTGGTGAGACAGGACCGCATCGGCGACGTCGTACTGGCCTCGGCCCTGCCCCGGGAACTGAAGCGCCAGTGGCCCGATTGCCGGGTGACCCTGCTGGTGCGCCGCTACACCGCGCCGCTGTTCGACCACAACCCCCATGTGGACGAGGTGCTCACCGACGACTACGTGGACGCCACCCGCCGCGCCTCCTTCTGGAACCGGGTGGGGCAACTGCGGCGTCGCCGTTTTACCCACGCGCTCATGCTTCTGCCTCAGGCCCGCATCAACTATATGACGTTCTGCGCCGGTATTCCGGTGCGCGTGGGGCACGGGATCATCCTGTTCCATGCCCTGACGGGCGTGCGTCCGGTCATGACCCGCAAATTCCAGACTGGCCGCCACGAAGCGGCCTACAGCCTGGATCTGGCGCGGGCCATCGGGGTGCAGGGGGACGACTATACGCCCGAACTCTTCCTCGGCCCCGGGGAAAAAGCCCGGGTGGCGGGGCTGAGAGAGGTCTGGACCCGGGATGGCCGGCGGATCATCGGCATCCACAGCACCAGCGGCAAGTCATCGCCCAACTGGGATCCTGCCGGGTATGCGGAGCTGGCGCGTCTGTTGATGGACGACCCCAAGGTGCAGTTGGTAATTACGGATCATGAAGTTCCGGGGGAATTGCAGGGGCTGCCGGGGGTGCTCTATCCCAACGTGGGTGGGCTGCGCCGGGCCATGGTCCACCTCGCGGCACTGGATGTGCTCGTGGCCGCCAGCACCGGACCCATGCACATGGCCGCCGCCCTGAAGGTGCCCACGATGTCGGCCTTTTGCCCCCTGCCGAACTGCACGCCCGAGTTGTGGGGGCCGGTGGGAAATACGGCGAAGATCCTCATGCCCGAAGCGGCCTATTGCCGCGACCAGTGCCCGGGCGACCCCCACGTTTGCACCTTTGAGGGGTCCCTCGAATTGACGCCGGCGGCCATGGCCGCGGCGCTGCGGTCCTCGTCCTGAGGGCGCGCTACTTTTCCGGTTCGTCGTAGAAGTCGATCATGTCCACCGGCATAACCACCGTGCTGGCGATATTGCTCATGTGGGCGACCATCCGCTTGAAGAACCGCAGCACCAGCACCAGACACACCGCGTCGGGGGTGGCCAGGTCGCTGGTGGTGACCTCGCGGATCAGGCGTTCGTGCTCTCGCCCCTCGTTCTTGGCCTGCTTGATCACCTTGCCCGCCAACTCGGCGTCGCTTTCCTGGAAGGCGCCGTGGGTGGTGGTGAACATGCCCTGAATGGTCTCGGTGGACGGGCCCAGCCACTTGCGGTACAGATCCCAGTCCGGCGACTCGGGCATCATGGCGCGCACTTCGTGCATGTTCTTGATGTAGTCGCCGATGCGCTCGCCGTCCTTCACCACGTTGGTGAAGATCAGGGCCGACGGGATGTCCGCCCCCTGGTTGGTCATGCTCAGGTGCGACACGATGCGCCGCCTGATCTTGCGCTCCAGGTGGTTGATGCGCTTGTCCCGGTCGTAGAGCAGGGTCTGGGGGTCGGTGTCTTCCTTGCCTTCGACCACCACGCCGGCGGTGTAGGTGAACATATCCCGCCCGAGTTCCAGCATCTCGCCGATGCGATCGGCCAACTCGTTGCTCCAGTTGTCCTGCCTGAACAAATCCAGAATCGATCCGAATTTCATGTCAGCCTCCAGTTGGGAACCAAAAACTCAAATGCCGCGGATCAGTTTGTCCAGCAGGACAAACACCAGGGGCATCACAAAGAAAACGCCCAGCATGTAGACGAATGCGAAGTACTTCTTGCGCGACGTGATCTCCGCCAGGCCCCGGGCCAGACGCAGGGGAATACGGCGCAGGGCGGGGATCGGGTAGATGATCAGGATCCCCGACATGTTGAACATGAGATGTACCAAAGCCACGGTCACGGCGCCCGGCGTGCCAGTGAGTGAGGCCAGCAGGGCCGTCACTGTCGTGCCCACGTTGGCGCCCATGGTGGCGGCGAAGGCCGCTTCCAGCGGCACGATGCCCGCACCGATGAGCGGTATCATCAGGCTGGTGGTGATGGAGCTGCTCTGCACGCCCACGGTGACCAGCAGTCCCACGACCATGGCCACGACGCCGCCCGCCCGCAGGTTCCTGGTGAATCCGCCCTCGGCCCGGGACAGCACCAGGGTCTTGAGCACCTTGGTCAGGAAGGTCAGGGCAAAGAAGATGCCGGCCAGGGCGATGATGACCATGACGATGGCCGCGGCCTGGTCCGCCATGTCGAAGCCGTCGGTCAGCTGGTGTTTGACGGCGTTCACCGCGGGCTTGACGGCGGTCTTGACGGGGTTGGGGAACTGCGATCCCTCGGCGCCCACCAGGTGGGTGCTCAGCCAGGTGGCGCTCTTCTCCAGGAAATGCGTGGCCTGCTCCAGGGGGAACAGGATCAGGATGCTCATGAGATTGAAGAAGTCGTGCATGGTGGCCCCGGCGAAGGCCCGCTGAAACTCGGTGCGCCGGTTGATGGTGGTCATGGCCACCAGGGTGTTGGTGACGGTGGTGCCCATGTTGGCGCCCATGATGATGGGGATGGCCCCGGTCACGGTGAGGGCGCCGCCGGCCACCATACCTACCACGATGGAGGTGGTGCTGCTGCTGCTCTGAATGAGCGACGTGGCCAGAAGACCGATGAGCAGACCGATCACCGGGTTGGTGGTGGTGGCGATCAACTGTTCGCTGAAACCCTTGCCCACCATTTTGAAGGCGGATCCGAACAGGGCGATGGCGAACAGGAAAATGTAGAGGAGGGCTGCGAGCGCCAGGATCTTCAGCAGAACCTGGGTCCATCCGGCGGAGGGTGACTCCTGGGGGCCGGACGGTGTTGATCGGTCGGTCATGATACTCCTGGGGGCCCCGCAGGGCCGCGGTTGCGGGAGCGATGGGGAGGCCTTTCGACGGGAAGATTCCCGCAGGAAAGCCAGGACCGTAAACCGGGCCCCAATTTACAGGGATGTAAAAATCTGGTCAAGGACGGGTCCGGATTCCGCCCGTTTAATTTGGCGGAACCGCCTGTTTCAGCCATTCAGGCCGGAAATCGACGGGCAGGGCCACCATCTCCATGATGGCGGCGATGAACACCCCCTCCGGGCCCGTGCGACGCGGATTGCGGTACTCCCAGACCACGGTGCCGTCCGGAGCGGTCTCGAAGGCCCGGCCGTTGTCCGACTCGGTGATCAGGGTGTTGCCGTTGTCCAGTCGCTGACAACTGCCGCAGGTTCGCGAGAAGAAGGGATGGTCCTGGGAATCGGTGTATTCCCACGCCACCTGCTGGGTGAGGGGGTCGATCTCCACCACCTTGGACTGGCCGCCGTGCCCCTGGTTGTCGAAGACCAGCAGGTTCCCGCTGGGCAGCAGGGTGGGCTGGTGCTGGGCGCTCCACAATCCGCTCAGGGCCCAGACCACCGTCCCCTGCTTCGGGTCCACCACGGCCACCACCCCCAGTTCCCGCACCGAAATCAGGAAGTTGCCGGCCGCGAAGGCGGGCGACCGGTGGGCGTGGGTCCCGTCGAGAATTTCCAGGGTGTTGGTGTGGAAGATGTCGCCGGAGGCTTTGGCGGCATCCAGGCAGGAGGCGTAGATGGAGGATTCGAAGGCGGACAGCAGATCCAGGGTGTCCAGGACCCGGCCCTGGCAGTCGAGGTGGGTGATGTAGTCCAGGAGGACAGGCTTGTCCGGATGGAAGCGCGGCAGCACCTGGGCGTTGCGGGTCAGGACATACAGGGTGGTGTCCGGCGCCACGGCCAGGTCGTGGTGGCAGGGTCCGGGGTAGCCCCACAGGAAACGCCCGGTCCGGTCCAGGCAGACCAGTCCGTGCCCTTCGAAAATGGCCAACACACGGCCGTCGGGGAAGAGGTGGGCCCGGCGCCAGCAGGCGGTCATATCGGGATCGTGGGGCAGACGGGCGCGGGTGCTGTCGGGCATGAGACGGCGGAAGTCGTCGTAGCTGAAATTCCAGGTGTGCAGCACGTGGCCGGCCGGGTCGATGAGGCTGGCCTCGGGGGCGTGGCCGGAGGCGTAGAAGCGAAGGCCGGGCCAGGTGAGATCGGCGCAGTGGACGGTGGTGCCGGTGGCCCCCATGGCGGGAACCGAGCCGCCCACGTAGCCCAGGCTTTGCAGACGCTTTATTTCCGCGCGCTGGTCCGGGTGGGTGACCTCAAGGCCCACCCCGGGGCGCATGAAACCCCAGTGACCGGGGGCGGCTTCCTCACCGCCGGCCAGGGCCACCTGGGCCTTCATCCGGCGGAGCAGGGCCACCGGATGCGGATGGAACAGGACAAACCCGAGACCGAAGCCCAGGAAAAGCGAGGCGAAACTGCACAGGCGCACGGCCCGGGATGGGGAAGGAAGGCGCAGGGAGGGACGAGGGCGGGCTCGGGAAAACATGGCGAGCTCCCGACGGTCATTCAAAGTCTCAGCTTGGTGTCATACATCTCCTGTTGTGGGATAGCTTCCTGGGGTGATGGGCAGGGAATCCATGGCCCGTGGTGGGGCCATTATCCCCCAACGGGGCCGGATCGTCAAGGGGGGCGGGATTGGGGGCCCCTGGGAAGATTTTTCCGGGTCGGGGAAGGCGGCGAAGGGTCCCGGATGGCCAAAACCCGCCTTGTGGGCCCCAAATCGTCCAAAAAGGTAGGCAGGGGCGCAAGGTACCCTTTTTGCATCCCATCTGAAATGGGTTAATGTGGGGGCGGAAATGTCCCCCGGTCCGGGTGTCTGCAGGATGTCCGGCCAGCCCTTGAACGCTGAGGAGAGTTAAGACCATGTCCATCCTGAAAGTTGCCCGTCTGGGCCACCCCGTGCTGCGGCAGGAATGTCAGGCCATCGACCCCAAGGCCATTACCGGCCCCGAGGTGCAGCGTCTGATCCGGGACATGTACGAGACCATGGCCGAGTACAACGGCGTGGGGCTGGCCGCCCCGCAGGTGCACCATCCGGTGCGGCTGCTCATCGCCGGCGGCGAGGCCGACGACGAGGGCCGTCCGACTTTCCGGATCATGATCAATCCGGAAATCACGGTGCTCGACGAGGACGACCGCCTGGGCATGTACGAAGGATGCCTGAGCGTCCCCGGCATGCGGGGCTGGGTCGAGCGGCCCGCGTCCATCCAGGTCAAGGCGTTCAACGAAAAGGGCCAGCAGGAAGAGTTCACCCTGGAGGGTTTCCCGGCCGTGGTCATGCAGCACGAATGCGACCACCTGGACGGGGTTCTCTACGTGGACCGCATCGAGGATATGACCCGCTTCGCCTACGAAGAGGAAGCGGAGCGGTACTTCGACATGACCGGCGAGGACTTTGGCGACGAAGAGGAGTAACCGATGACACGGACGTACCTGGAAAAAACAATCAAGGCCTTCAACATGCGCCAGTGGGACGCCGCGGTGCAGCACTCGGCCGAGGGCCTGGCTGTTTCGCAGGGCCGGGACGAGGTTTTCTGGATGGGGCTGAACGAGGCCTGCGAGGGCTACAGCCTGCTGAACCGGAAGGACATGGCCGGCGCCGAGCGGCAGCTGGTGGCCTCCATGCAGAAGCTGCGGAACTTCGGCTTCCGACACAACAACTTCGAGGTGACCGTGGCGTTGGCCGGCATTCGCAAGGCCGTTGAGGAAATCAAGGCCGTGAAGGCCCGCCACAAGAAGGTTTTCGACGTGAGCCTGCTGCCCCAGTTCAAGCTGGCGGCCAAGGCCGACGACTAGATCCTGCCGGGCCCACCCCCTGATGCGGAAACCGCCTGCCAGCAGGCCGTTTCCGCATTTTTTGTCATACCGCTGTCACCGGGGCAACAAACGGGTGGCGGACGCCCCGAAAACCTGTAGTTTTCCTCTCAGAGCCTACCTGTTTTGTGCATCTCCAGGGAGTCAGCGAACCCATGTTATCCACCCAGCACCCCTTGCATGATATCTCCCTGAAGGTCGCCGCCGGTGAGCGCCTGTCCCGCGAGGACGGTTTGCGCCTGGCCGCGAGTCACGACCTGCCCGCCCTGGGTGTCCTGGCCCATCACGTGCGCGAGAGGCTGCACGGCGACGCGGTGTACTACAACATCAACCGTCACCTGAATCCCACCAACGTGTGCTACGTGGGCTGCGAACTGTGCGCCTACGCCGACGACCCCAACGCCGAAGGCACCTGGAGCTATTCGCCCGAGGAGTGCGTGGAGATCGCCAAGCGCGACTGGTCGCCCGACGTGAGCGAATTCCACATCGTGGGCGGTCTGCACCCGCGCTGGAAGTTCCATGTGTACGTGGACATCCTCAAGGCCCTCAAGGCGGAGTTTCCCACGGTGCATCTGAAGGCCTTCACCATGGTGGAGATCGATTTTTTGGCCAAACTGGCCAAGCAGACGGTGCCCGAAACCATCGCCCTGCTGCGCGACGCCGGCATGGACAGCTGTCCCGGCGGCGGCGCGGAGATTTTCCATCCCGACGTGCACCACCAGATCGCGTCGAAAAAGATGAGCGCCGAGCGTTGGCTGGAAGTGGCAGGCCTGGTGCATGAGTCCGGTTTGAAGTCGAACTGCACCATGTTGTTCGGCCACATCGAAAAGCCCGAGCACTGGGTGGACCATCTGGTGCGCCTGCGCGAACAGCAGGACAAGAGCGGCGGCTTCCAGTGCTTCATTCCCCTGGCCTTCCATCCGGCGGGCACCAAGTTCGCCGATCTGCCCGGGCCCGACATGTTCACCAAACTGAAGGTGGTGGCGTTGTCGCGTCTGCTGCTGGACAACGTGCCGCACATCAAGGCGTACTGGGTCATGCTGGGGCGGGAGATCGCCCAGGTGGCGCTGCGGTTCGGCGCCAATGATCTCGACGGCACCGTCGTGGACGAGCGCGTGACCTTCGCCGCCGGCGGCACCGCCGGCAAGGGCATGACGGTGGAGGATCTGCACATGTTCATCCGTGAGGCGGGGCTGCGGCCGGTGCTTCGGGATACGGTTTATAATGAGATCGGGGCGGTGGGGTAAGGCCTCCCGTTCCTGGAGGTGCCGCTGTGTCCAATTCATTGAGTGACCGCGCCCTGGGCGCCCTCTGGGGCCTCTTCCTGGGCGACGCCCTGGCCATGCCGGTGCACTGGTACTACGATCGCCAGGCCCTGATCCGCGACTACGGCGAAGTGCGAGACCTTCTGGCGCCCCACAATCCCCACCCTGACAGCATTCTGCACCGCTCCCGGTATGAACCGTCCACCCCGGATGCGGACATCCTCCACGACCAGGCCCAGTACTGGGGACAGCCCGGCGTCCATTATCATCAGCATCTGGCTGCGGGAGAGAACACCCTGAACCTGAAGCTGGTTCAGTTGCTTCTTGAGGCCCTGGCGGAGCGGGGGGCCTACGACCCGGACGATTATCTCGCGCGCATGGTCGCGTTCCTGCGCAATCCGCAGAGCCATCGGGACACCTACGTGGAAGAGTGGGTGCGGGCGTTTTTCGAAAAGCGCGCCAAGGGGAGTCCCTTGCGGTCCTGCGGCATCCGGGAAAAGCATGTGGGCGGTCTGGCGGGGCCGGTGGCCCTGTTGATTGCCCTGGGCGAGGATCCCCAGGCGGCGCGGGCGGCGGCCCACACCCATTGCGACCTCACCCACCAGGGTCCGGATATGTCGGACGCCCTGGAGGCGGTGGCCGATGTTCTCCAGCCCGTGCTGGCGGGGATACCTCTGCGCGAGGCGGTGGACCAGGCCCGCCGGACGGCGGGCAACCGGATGTTGCGCGGAGATTTCGAGCGCTGGGAGAAACAGGACGATCTGGAAGTGATCGGCCGGCGGCTGTCGCCGGCCTGCTACGTGACAGACGCGGTGCCGGCCGTGTTCTATCTGGCCCGCAAGTATGCCGCCCGACCGGAGGATGGCCTGGTGGCCAACACCGGGGTCGGCGGAGACAATTGTTATCGCGGCGCGGTTCTGGGCGCCTTGCTGGGGGCCGCTTCGGGTGTCGCCGGTTGGCCGGACCGGTGGCGGACCGGGCTTGTCTATCAGCCGCCTGCCACGGTGTTCCCCTCTTCAGGCTGACGGCGCGCTCCATCCGCCCGGTCCGCCCCCCAATCATTGACGCGCACCCCTGGGCCCTCTACCCTCAGCTGATTGATTTCCTGTCTAGTCTCTTCCCGGTCGTCATCGGGGCTGTTCGGCTCCGCATGGCAGGCAGGCTGGTTCCATGTCCTCTGGAAAACCCGTGGTCGCCTACGATTCCGCCGGTTCGGCCCGTGGGCTGGTTTACGGTTTTTGGGCCCTCGCCCTCCTCTTCGCCGGCGCGGCGTTTTGGCCCCACCCGGGACTGTGGGGCTTCAACCATTTGGCCTATCTGCCTCGGCTTGGAGTGGGCGCCTGGGCCCTGAGTGCACTTCTCCTGCTGGCCCCTCCCACCCAGACCTTGCTCGCCCGCTGGCTGGGAACCCTGATGATCCGGGCCCGGGCCGGCCGAGGCCTGTTCTGCCTGGCGGTGCTGGTGGCGGCCAGCCTCGTTTTTCGGGCCCTGTCGCCGGTCACCCATTTTCTGGGCGACGGCTATCTGATCGGCGAGTTGATCGAAAAAGGCCTTCCCTTCCGCGCTTTCGACAACATGGACTACCAGCTTCACTTCCAGGCCTACCGGCTTTTGAAGGCGTCCACCCTCCAGTCGGCCTTCCAACTGTACCGGATCACGTCCATTGCGGCCGGTTGCGGCACCGTCCTGTTGATGTGGCGTCTGCTCGCCCGCTTCGACTGGTCCCCCTGGCGCAAACTTCTCTTTTTCGGGCTTTATCTGACCGGCGGCAACATCGCCCTGTTCTGCGGCTACGTGGAGAGCTATTCCCTGCTCGCGCTGTGCAGCCTTGGCTTCCTGCTGACGGCCCTGCTGGCCCTGGACGGCAAACTCCCGCTGTGGGCTCCCGCCAGTTGGTGGGGGCTGGGGGTCTTCTGGCACCTGACCGGGGTGGTCACCCTGCCGGCCCTGCTGGCTCTGGGCTGGTTGGCGCCCGCGGCTGCGGGCCGTCGCCGGTGGCTGGATCTGCTGGGTCCGCCGGTGGTGCTGGTGGCGGTGTCGGCGACGGTTCACTGGGCGCTGGGCTTTGACCGCGCCTGGCTGGCCCGCGAGTTCTTCCCGGACCAGACCCTGTCCGGTCTGGTGGTGCCTCTGACCGGTCCCTGGGGCTTGGCCTCCCTCCAAAACCTGAGTCAGCAGTTCAACCTCCTGTTGATCGGATTCCCCGTGGTCCTGGTCCTCGTGATGGGCCACTTGCCCCGGCTGCGCACGTGCCTCCGCGATCCCCGCCTGAGGTTTCTGGTCGTTTTTATCCTGATGACGGGTTTGGCCAGCCTCCTCATCGACCGCAAGCTGGGGGCCGCCCGCGACTGGGATCTACTGGCGGCCCATGGGGCCGGCTGGCTGGCCTTCGGGGTGCTGCTCGTGCCGGATGGACGGTTTTCCGACCGGGGGTCAGGCCGCCCTCCCCGGTGGGTTGTCCTGGGACTGACGGTTTCCCTGCTGATCACGAGTCCATGGCTGCTGGCCGTCCGAATGCCCTCGGTGGCCATCCACCGGTTGCAAGCTGTCAGCCAGGGATTCCAGCCGCATGCCCGGGCCTATTTCTTCGAGAGCCTTGGTCAGTACCACCGGGATCGGGGAGATCTGCTCAAGGCTCTGGATATGTACCGGCAGTGTGCGGCGGCGGCCCCGGGCAACGCCCGCTTCCACAAATTGCTGGGGTCCACCTACCTGGCCCTGGTGGGTGAGGGCGTGGTGTCGGCCCAGGAGCAGGCGGCCTACCTGGCCCACGCTGAGGAAAGTTTCCGACGGGCGGTGACGCTGGATCCCTCCCTCGTCACGGTTAAGGACAATCTGGCGCGCCTCCTCATCCGCCGCGGCGCCTACCAGGAGGCCGGTTTATGGCTGAAGGAAGTGGTGGCGGCGGATCCCGGAGGTGTGACCGCACTCAGCGCTCTGGGCTATTGCCAACTGGAACTGGGCGAGTGTGAGTCGGCGGTGCGTCTTATGACCCGGTCGCTGGAATTGGATCCGGACCTGAAGGTCCGCCGTTACCTGGGACGGGCTCTGGCTTGTCTGGGCCGGTATGTCGACGCGGAGGCGGCCTTCATGGAGGGCCTGCGCTCTGGCGAATCCGGTCCCCAGGCCCGGCTGTACTATGCGGCGACCTTGGTGGATTGGGTGGACCGGGATCGGCGGGACGGCGTGGAGATAACCCCGGACAGGCTGGCCCGGGTGAGAAACGATATCGAGGTGCTGCTTGAGGGCGCGACCTATGCGGCCCAGCGGGACACTTTGATGGAACGGTTGGCCAAGGGGGCAGGCGACGGCGAATCCGACCCTACCAGGCCGTCCCAATCCCCGCACTGAGTCCCCGTTCTCCCACGCCGGCCCATTCCGCGAACAGCGCCGTTTTACCCACCAACGCCGCAACACCCACCGCCAACTGGTAGTGATGGATATCGGTGCCCGACAGGTTGTCTCCCGCCAATTCCCAGTTGACCGGCCCACCGAAAACCCGCCCCGCCGCAAAGGGAAAGATTTTGGCGCCCAGCTGCCAGGTGGCGCGGGCCCCCAGGCGGAGATCGGCCGCGGTGTAGCTGGTCCGGACGTCGCTGCCGGGGGCCTCGGTCTTGGCCCAGGTGACGCCGAGGGCGCCGGTGAGGTCCACGGCGGGGGTGGCCCCATCGGTGTTGCGCAGGTGGCGTTCAAACCCGACGGCGATGAGCCCGCCCGGCTTGACGGTATGGGCCGGGCCGCCGTGAGGCTGCACGGATCCGTCAACAACCGCGCCTATACTGAACCGCCCGGTCCACTTGTCGCCCAGGGGGCGGGAGGCGGACAGGGACACGGCGGTCATTTCAACGTCGGCGCGCAGGTCCCCGAAATCCAGGGTGGTGTCCAGCCAACCGGCGCCCAGGCTGAACTGGGTGCGGGGTTTGGGTGCCTCGGTGGGGTCGGTGGACCCGGGGGCGAGACAACGTGCGGGCGGACCGCCCGGCATGGACACGCCTCAGGCGAAGGCGGGCGAGGCCGTCACGTGGCTGAGCAGAACGACGGCGGCCAACAGGCACAGGGCGGAAAGGGCGGGCTTGAACATGGAGGGGCTCCTGTATTGGCGTTGGGGTGGTCAGGAGCGCCACTATAGCACCTTGTTTAGAAAGACCAACCCTTCATTGGGCCTGTGCCCTTCAACCACAGGAAAGGCGGGTGTGTGGTGATTTGGCACACCATTGAGCGGTTTGACTGGCGGATGTAAGGTTCCGTAACTTGTTGTTTTTAAATAAAATAAAGCTTCGTTCAGGAAATTTTCAATTGGGCACCCTCCCTGCATTCCTCCCACCAAATCTTAAACCCAAACGGGAGGATCCCAATCATGAAGACGCAAATGAATCGACCCAAAGTGACCGCCACCCTGTTCGTCCTGGCGCTCCTGACCCTGATCACCGCCGGCCTGGCCCACGCCGAAGACAAGATCCCCGAAGGTTTCTTCCTGGGCGTCAACGCCGGGTACGGCGGCAGTTCCTACGGCTACACCGAAGGATCCAAGTCCATCTGGGAAGAGGGTGCCGACGGTGCGGTGGGCGGTCTGCGGGCCGGCTACGCGGTTTCGTCCAAGTTCGCCCTCAGCATCGAGGGGTACGGCTTCGGTGACACCAGCGAAGGCGAAGACGAAGAGCTGGGCATCGGCGCGGGCCTGATTGCCGTGACCTGGCACCCGGTGGGCAAGGGCTTCTTCCTGCGGGCCGGCTTCGGTGGCGGTGGCGGCAACATGCTCCACCCCGAATCGGGCGAGAAGATCACCATCCGCGATCGCGCTGCCGGCCTCTTCGGCCTGGGCTACGACTGGCGGATTGGGAGCAAGACCTCCCTGGGTCTGTCGGTGGACAGCATCATCATTAACGCGGGGGGCGCCCTGGGCAACGAAGACGACTACGTGACCGGTGGCGGTCTCACCCTCCAGTTCACCTGGCATCTGTAGGATCCACGGTTGTCCGCGACAAATCCATAAGGCATGATGGGCGGGGAGCCACAAGAACATGAACCAGCGCCGGACTCAAACACTTAACACCTCCGCGACCGGGCGGACCAACCGGAGGGGCCTCAGGCCTCTCCGGTTGCGGCGTTTCCTGGTCTGGGTCCTGCTGGGTCTGCTCAGCCAGGCACCGGCCCTGGCCCAGACCGACGGCCCCGCGATATCTCCCCAGACCGCCCGCACCCTCTACCTGTCCGAAGTCCAGCTCACCGGCGCCACCCGCACGCCCCTGGCCACCGTGTATCGTCACCTGGATCTGGTCCCGGGCCAGCCCATCGACCAGACCCAGCTGGTGGACGCGGTGGATCGCCTGCGGTCGCGCGGGCTGTTCAAGTCGGTGGAGTTCTACACCCGACCCGGCGAGCAGCGCGGCCACCTGATCCTGGTGCTGGAAGTGGAAGAGCAGGGCCTGGATTTCCGCTGGGCCGCGGGCAACACCGACCTCGACGGCTGGTACCTGGTGCCGGCCATGTTGGCCTACGACAACGCGCTGGGCAAGGGCCGGCTGTTGGATCTGCAGTGGCGGGTGGGGTTCCGTCACACCGCCCTTCTCCTGCGTTATGCCCAACCCACGGCGGGGGACGGTCGCGATTACTGGGGCACCCAGGTCCACTTCAAGAGCACGGACCGGCCCTATTTTTCCGATGGCGCGGAGTACCGCCACGTGGTGGGGACGGGCGGCGGGTCGGGCGTGTTCGGTCGGCGCTTCGGGGATCACAACCTCGCCGAGATCGGCCTCATCATCGAGAGCGTGGACGTGGCCGAGGTGTCCACCACCCACACCAGCAACGGGGAGGGGTCCTACGGCGAGGAAGTCGTCGTTCCGACGGAAGATCTGCCCGACCCCATCCGCGACGTGGTGGGCCGCGACGGCCGGGCCATCCTCACCCTCGACTGGCAGCACGATACGCGCGCCAAACTAAAGCGGGCGGGTTCGCCCGTCAGCGGTATCTGGGGACGGGTCAAGGGCCGCTTCGTGGCACAGGACAAGTACAGCCACGTAGGCCTGCAGGCCGATCTGCGCGCTTTCAAGGAAGCGCCCGGCGGCGTGCTGGCCGCCCGCATGCGCGGCGCCTGGGTGGGCGAGTCGGCCGCCTTCTACGACCGTCTGTACCTGGGCGGCATGTACTCGGTGCGCGGTTTCCCGACACACTCTTTGAGCGCCCCCGGCGGCGACACCTGGCTGTGGTCCGGCTCCCTGGAATATCGCAGCCGCATCCTGGGCGACAACAAGGGTACCAAGCTGGCCGGCCTGTTCTTCCTCGACGCCGGGGCCAGCGGCGCGAGTGACGCCGACGATCCCTACGTCGGCGTGGCCTCCAGCGCGGGCTACGGCCTGCGCATGCGCGTGTGGTGGCTGGACTGGATCGGCGTGGACGTGGGCTTCCCGCTGACGGCCCGCCCCGTGGACATGCGCTTCCAGGTGAACGCGTCGATCGGGTGGTCGTTCTGATGCGGCGCACCGCGGCAGTCCTTTGGCTGACCTGTTGGGGCTTGGTGGCATGGGCGGACGAGGCGCCCCGGCTGGTGGACGTCACGCCGTCCCGCATGGGCGACCAGGTGGTCTGCCGGCTTCAAACGGTGGGCGTGCCCGGCGAAAAACAGCTGCAGTCCATGCGGTCGGGGCTGGAGTCGGCGGTGGAACTCACCCTGGCGGTGGTCGACGAGAACGAAAAATTCCTGGGCGGCCGCTCGGTGTCGCTGCGCATGGCCTTCGACCTGTGGGAAGAGGTTTTCTCGGTGGGCCAGAACGGCGAGGAGCGGCGGTTCCAGTCGCTGGCCGATCTGCAGGTCTATCTGTCGGACCTGACCCATTTGTCGGTGGGCCCGGCCGCGCTGTTGAAGCCCGACGGCCGCTACCGGATCAAGGCGCAACTGGTGGTGCACGCCATCGCGCCGGACGAGCAGAAGCGCGTGGAAGACGTGATTGCCGGCGAACAGCGGCCCCGTCGCGAAGGACAGGATCAGCAGGAGGCCTCGGTGAGTCTGGGCCGCCTCATTCGCCTGTTCTACAAGGGCGGCGGCGAGGGCCAGGATGGCCAGGAGCTGTTGTCGGGGTGGTTCACCGTCGGGGAGTTGGCCGATGAAACGCATTAGCACCCGCCTGGTGGTTTCGTTCCTCATGGTGGCTTTGCTGCCGGCGGTGCCGCTGTCGCTGGTGGTGAACGATCTGCTGGAGCGACGCTTCGGGCCGGTGATCGCCGATCCGCTGGAGCAGGCGTTGAACGCGGGACTCGAAGAGAGCCGCGGGCATTTGAAGGAACTGCGGACCGGGTTGGCGCGCAACGCCGCCGGGCTGAATTCAACCGATTCGGTGGTTTTGCTGGATGCGGCGGGCCAGGTGCAGTCCGCTGATTCTCTCACCGTTTTTCTGACCGCACGCCCCGACCTGACGGACCAGTTGGCGCGCCTGACCCCGGGCCCGCCCCAGCGCTTCGACGATGTGCTGGCGGTGCGCACCGACAAGGACCTGGTGGCCCTGCAGCCCCTGCCCGACGGCATGGTGGAGCGCGCCGGCGACCTCACCGAGGGCCTGAGCCTGCTGCGTATCGTGCGCGCGGAGAAGGGCCGGGTGCTGTTGAGCTTCCTGGGCCCGTTCCTGGTGGTGTACGGCGTTTTGATTCTGGTGGCGCTGCTGGCCGGGTGGCTGTGGTCCCGGCAGATGACGGGTCCCCTGGAAAAACTGGTGGGCGCCACGCGGCGGGTGTCGGCCGGCGATCTGGAATTCCGGCTGGAACAGCAGGGCCCCGGCGAGGTGGGCGAGTTGGTGCACAGCTTCGACACCATGGTGGCGCGCCTGTCGGACCAGCGGCGTGATCTGGCGAGATTGGAACGCGCGGCCGCCTGGCGCGGCATGGCCCGCACCCTGGCCCACGAGGTGAAGAACCCGCTGACCCCGATTTTGCTGGCGGTGAATCAGGTGCGCGACGCCTATCCCGGCGACGACGCCAAATACGCCGCCCTGCTTGAGGAAGTGGCGGAGATCGTGGGCGAAGAAGTGGATAGTCTGCGCCGTTTGGTGCGCGACTTCGGCGACTTCGCGCGGCTTCCCAAGCCCGAGCCCCGATCCGGCGACCTGGGCGATCTGCTCAAGGACCTGGAGCAGCTTTACGGTGCCGATGTTTTGCGCCTTGAAGGTCTGGAGACCCTTGAAACCGGCTGGTTCGACCCCGACGCCCTGCGCCGCGTGTTCATCAACCTGATCGACAACGGATTGGCCGCGTGTCGGACCGCCGACACCCCGGAGGCCATCGACCTGAAGGTTAGCCCGGCCCAACCCGGCGTGCGCATGACCGTAACCGACGCGGGCACCGGCATCACTACCGAGAACCTGGACCGTATTTTCGAACCGGACTTCACCACCAAGAACGACGGCATGGGCCTGGGTCTGGCCATCGTCGAGAACATCATCATCGGCCACGGCGGCCGCATTACGGTGCAGAGCGAGCCCGGCCGCGGCACCACTTTCACAATTGACCTGCCCTTGACCCGGGTGGGTGAGGACGGCGAATCATGACGCCCAGAGTGCTGATCATAGACGACGAAAAGAACATCCGCCGCACCTTCAAGATGGTGCTCGGCGCCGAAGGCTTCACGGTGGATGTGGCCGAAACCGGCGAGGCGGGGCTGGAACAGTTCGCCGCCCAGCGGCCCGATGTGGTGCTGCTGGATGTGCGCTTGCCCGGCATCGACGGCCTCGAAGTCCTTCAACGCATGCACGAGGCCGACAGCGACCTGCCCGTGATCATGATCTCCGGCCACGGCACCATCGCCACGGCGGTGGAGGCCACGCGGCACGGCGCCTTCGACTTCATGGAGAAGCCGCTCAGCAAGGAGCGCCTGCTGGTGGCCATGCGCAACGCCCTGGATGTGCGCAGCCTGGGCCGCGAGGTGCTGGCCCTGCGCGAAAAAGTGGGGCGCCGTCACCTCATGGTGGGTGAGTCGCCGCCCATCCAGGCCATCCGCGAGCAAATCTCCCGCGTGGCACCCACCGGGGCGCGCGTGCTGGTCACAGGCGAGAGCGGCACCGGCAAGGAACTGGTGGCCCGCGCCGTGCATGCGGCGAGCGACCGCAGCGACAAGCCCTTCGTGAAGGTGAACTGCGCGGCCATCCCCGAGGAGCTCATCGAGAGCGAACTGTTCGGCGCGGTGAAGGGTGCCTACACCGGCGCCACGCAAACCCGCGACGGCAAGTTCCTGCAGGCCGACGGCGGCACTCTCTTTTTGGACGAAATCGGCGACATGAGCCTGAAGGCCCAGGCCAAGGTGTTGCGCGCGCTGCAGGAGGGCGAAATCGAACGGGTGGGCGGTAACGAAACCTACAACGTGAATGTGCGTGTGCTGGCCGCGACCAACAAGGATCTGCCGGCCGAAGCCGCGGCCGGGCGTTTCCGAGAGGACCTGTTCTTCCGCCTCAACGTGGTGCCGGTGCATGTGCCGCCGTTGCGTGAGCGGCGTGGCGATATCCCGCTTTTGGCGGAACACTTTCTGGCCGTCTATCTCGACGAGAACGCTTTGCCCCAGCGTCTGTTCGCGCCGGAGTCGTTAGCCATTCTGAAGGGTCTGCCCTGGCCCGGGAACATCCGGGAGTTGGGCAACGCCGTTGAGCGGTTGGCCATCTTGAGCGCGGGGGCGAGCATCACCCCGGCGGATCTGGCCGTGTGTGGAATTGGGGGCGAACCATCTGCCGCCCAGACCGAGTCGACCTTCAGCCTGAACGACGTGGAGGCGGCCGGCGGCCTGGTGGCGGCCCGCCAGGAGTTCGAGAAGCGCCTGATCCAGGAGGCCCTGACCGCCAGCGAGGGGAACGTGTCGAAGGCCGCGCGCCTGCTGCAGATCGACCGCACCAACCTGCACAAGAAGATCCAGACCTACGACCTGGATCCCGGCCGGGGTGGTGACTGATGCGACGCGGGCTCATTTTCCTGTGGCTGATGCTGGGGCTGACGGCGCCGGTCTTTGCGACCGACGATGCCGACGGTCCCAAGCTGCGCAACTGGCACTTCGGGGTGCAGGGCGTGAGCACCTGGCGCGACCGCTACGATATTTTCGACCGTGAGGTTTTGCCGGGCGGGGCCATCGAGGACAAGGGGCGCGGCGCAGGATTCATTTTCGGCCGTCGGTTTGGAGATCGCTTTCTGGTGGACCTGCAGGTGACCTACGGGGCCCACAAGATTGCCGACAGCGAGCATGAGCTCGCGGACATCGAGACCCTGGTCACCTTCACGATTCTTTACCGCGAGAGGTCGACCTTCCAGCCCTTCCTGCGCGGTGGCGCCGGTGGGGCGGGGCAGTTGCTGGAATTCGGGCCGGATGGCGGGCATGTGTTCGCCTTTGGCACCGGGGCCATTGCCGGGGGTGGGTTCCAGGTGCGGTTGGGGAGTCGGTGGTCGTTGGAGTTTGAAACCGTGGCGACGTTTGCCAATTTCCTGGAAGTCATGGATGAGTCGGAGCCGGATCGGTGGGTGGAGGATAGTTGGCAGGTGAGGGAGTCCAGTTGGGGGTGGCGGACTGGGGTTGGGGTTGTTTTTTGGTTTTGAGGGTTTATTAAGAATTTGGTGTCGGGCTAATTGGTTAACTTTGGGTTTTTCATTTCTCTTCAATATTGCATGAAGTTCAACGGTGGTTTACGAGTCGTCAAGATTAGCAGGGGAGATCCAACCATCTTATCTCGGTTTCCGTTAAACCGGGGGAAGATCAATATCTTCCGGGAAAGGTTTTTATGGGAATACATTGGGGCAAGATCCTGATGTATATTCCTAATAGAAAGACCCTGGAAAAACTAATTCAGCCTCCACGAGGGAATAAAGCGGGGGGTTGCTATTAGGTATTAATTGAAATAAAAAAATGTGCCCAAGATCATTGATTGTCCCAGATCATATTGCTACCCTGCTGCCCGGTCGATTGAAGGGCCTTAATCGCACACCATTGCTTCCTGTATGAATTATCGAATTTTGTCCAAATCCTGGAATTCAAACAGGAAACTCAGCTTTGCTTCAGAGGCATCTTACCAAAAAACTCGCCTGAAGGGATGGCTACCCGACATGCGGAGTTCAAGGGGTGCAGTTGCAGTGATTGGGCTCACCTGACCATTCACAGACCGGAAGCTTGACAAGATGTGAATCGAAGCGTGAGGGGAATTCTTTTTGAGGAGGAGGTGACATCATGTTAAAAGCCACCCGTTTTGTTTTTTGGGCCATATTCCTGCCATCCTTTTGCCTTGCAGCCATCCCCGATACCCCAGAAATAATCAATGAAAACCACACCGTCTACTGGAGTGAGGATTGGGAAGATGGAATGGGAATTTGGAGTGCTTCCAATGGAGTCTGGGAGGTGGGCATTCCCTGCTATGGGACTTCTGAATGCATTGGGAATCAATGTGGGGCCACTAACCTGGATGGAAAGTACCCCTACGCCACAAATTCCCGCCTTGAGAGCGTATGGATTGACTTGCCGGATTCGCCCAAAGACAACGTGCTGTGGTTGGGGTTCTGGCATTGGTTCAGCAATTCTGCTAGTTATGGCATCGACTATGGAAGTGTCGAAATTTGCACAGAAGTAGATAGTGTTTGGGTTGAGAAAACCCACCACTTTGTTCGAAATGGAAGCATATGGGCGCCCTTTTACCTGGATATCTCGGAATACGCCGGCCTGGCAATAAGGGTCGGGTTCCATTTACGGGATGTACAAGATGGGAGTTATGCATACCAAGGGCCAGGCTGGTGTGTAGATCAAATCAGGATTTTTGACGGAAATTTTCCCACCCTGAACCAGATAAATAGGCTGGACCAAATAACCGACTTGGATTGGGAAGGCTGGTATCCTGATCAGGGAGTGTGGGAACTCGGCGCACCCGTCAGCGGAATTTCTCAGGCTCATTCAAGACATGATTGTTTTGGGACGAATCTAAAGGGCAATTATCCATACGGAACATATTCACGGCTTATCAGCCCCCGGGTGCCCCTTCCTGAAAGCCCCCTGGATAACCAGCTTTTCTTTTCGTTCAAGCAATATTGTAGCCTTTCGGGGTCTTACGGCGTGGATCAGGGGGCCGTTCAAATTAATGATGGGACCGGTTGGGTGACCCTTTATACATGTGACTGGCATAATAATCTCGGTGGGAAATGGACCGAACATACTATTGATATCACCGAGTACATTGGGGAAGAAGTGCGGATTGGTTTTGTAATAGATGACAATCAGGATGGGTCTTACGATTACCAAAGCTACGGGTGGTACATTGACGATCTTCAATTTTCGGAGGGAGCTAAATACATCGGAAACCCAGAAAGGTTTGAAAACTTTGGACCCAACTGGTGGACTTTAAGGGGGTTATGGGAAGTTGGAGAGCCAACAACGGGTCCCGGGACGGCGTGGTCTCCTCCCAATTGTTGGGGTACAAACCTTGATGGAAACTATCCCTATGGCGCCCTGGATTATTTAAACACCCCACCAATAACTTTGGACAACACTCCGGGCCTAACCTTGAGATTTAAACACTGGTTTTCATTCAGCGGACAATATGGAGTTGATTATGGGCGTGTAAATATCAAACCGGAAGGTGCGGAGTGGGTTCAATTAAGCCCTGACTTTACAGGGTCTAGTGGTGGCTGGACGCAGTACACTCATGATCTTTCAATCTATGCGGGCCAATCCATTCAGATCGGGTTTTCAATAAGAGATGTTCAGGATGGGTCATACACTCGCCAAAGCTCCGGATGGTACATAGATGACTTCGAAATCGTCGGGATGCCGATGGCCGAAGCACCCGTAGCTCCCTTCGAACTTCAAGTTACAATATCCCCTGACCCTGCTGAGTTAGTATTCCCACACACAACTGTCGACATCGAAAAAGTCGTTGTTTACGGTAGCCCCGTTTATGACTTCAAGCCAACGCTGGGGACAAGGCTGGCTGTTTTGCCGCCAACGGCCATGATCTGGGACGACATCAAGAGGCCAGGTTGGCCCGCCACCTATTACCGCGTTTCGGTGGTGGATATTCTAGGCAATGAAAGTGTTCCCATTCAGGCATTCTGGCCACAAGGATATTCGTCGGTGGAGACTGATCGGCCCCAAAGTTCTGGGGGTTTAATGCTGACTGGCGCAGCTCCCAACCCCTTCAACCCGAGCACCTATATCCACTTCAACCTGCCTAGCTCAATGATGGTGGATGTGGAAATCTTCGACATTGGTGGCCGAAAGGTTGTGGATCTACTTCACAAGACAATGGATGCTGGTCCGAACAAGGTCCAGTTCACAGCGAAGGGTTTGGCCTCAGGGACCTATTTCGCCCGAGTTTGCGCAGGAGACCAGACCGAAACGAAGAAAATTGTCCTCTTGAAATAGGGGCGCTCAGGGCCGGTTGGGGACTAGAGCCAACCGGCCCTGAATAAATTGGTAAATGATTTTGCACTTTCCGGTGCCTCTGTCCCTAGTCAAAACCCCATCCTAAAAAGATGTCGCTGCCTGAACCCGGAGGAATTTTGTCGGCCCCGTCCAGGGAGCCTAACGCCATTTTGAGATCATTCCACGGCCTACCTCAAATACCGCACCCAACAAATCCAAACAGTTCAACGCCGCCCCAAGGCCATAAACAGAAAAAGGGAAGCCGAGCAAAGCCCGGCTCCCCACTCCAGTTCCTTTGTGACCTATTCGCAGTCAACATTCCGCAAATCCACCCCCCAACAAGCCTCACTCCCACCATTATAATCCGGAACCATCAAACTCCCGGACCCAGCCGCATTCCACTGGATAAAGCTGGCGGCGTCCCCGTTGCCAGGCACAAACGAAATACTGAAATCCGGATCATTGTCATTAAACCGCAGCACATCCCCGTCACTGTCGATCTCGCGGCTGACAAACTCCAGATACCGCCCACCCTCACTATCGCCCCAGGCAATCTCACCACTCACCGGATGACCTTCGGTATCCAGATCCTGAAAAATCCAGCGCCCTTCAGACCCATCGCCATTGGTGGTGCCGCTGAACCACAGTACGCCCTCAGTCATCGCACCAACGCGCAAACTCAGCTCCCACTCAACAACATCCCCGGCCGGCAGACCGCGCAGAATGATGTCCACCGGGCCGTCGGGATGCTGCCAGACGTAGGTCCACACCCAGGCGCCGTCGTCCTGAGCCACCGGCACCGTATGAATGGCCGCGGAAAACGCACTCACCGGCGCGGCCAGCACGATATGCGCCATCACATCCAGCACCACGGTGCGCAGGTAGGCGTTAATGAAGTTGTCGTAATCGCCCTGGGCCTTGTCCAGCTGGGCGGCGCTTTCAAAAAAGCTGAAGTCGAACTGAAGCTGTTCGGCGGCCGGCAGCACGGGCGGCTCTTCATTGACGGCCGAAAGGGGCGAGGTCGTGGATTCGGAACACCCACTGAGGCTGATCGTCAGCAGAAACATCAACACGGCGGTGGCGATCAAGCCCAGGCCGTTGCGCAGCGGAAGAGTATTGAAGCGTGTCATGTCGGGACTCCTTTGTCGGGTAAGGAACGATGTCTTGCCCACTAACCGCAAGGCATGTGCCGGGCCCCAATCCGTTGGTTTCCCCGGCTAATTCCTTATACTTATTTGTCTTACGATATGGGGGGTGTTTGGCGTATGCTGTGACGGGTCGCCACACTCACCGGGGGATTCGTGAAGATTCGCTACAGTCGGCGGGCACACCCGAGACCCCGAAAATGGCCTCGGTTTTTCTAAGTTATTTAAGAACAACAAAGTACCGTGAAAGGGGCGTCTGGCACCGCCCCTGCAATGGGCTCGGGAAACTGCTCACCCGAACGCCCTGACCTGGAGACAATGAGGATGAAGAGATGCCCTGGATGGTGGCTCTGGCTGACGGTGATCCTGATCACCGCCCAAACCGCCGTCGCCAACGAGACCGACACGCCACCCGCCACCCTGCGTGGACGGGTCCTGGAGTCCGACACCGACCGGCCCATTCCCCTGGCCATGATCGTGCTGTCCTTCACCCGGTCCGATACGGTGAACCTGGACCCCCTGGACCAGATCGATGGCCAGTTCGTCGACGCCAACAACCTGATCACCTACGCCGACACCACCGGCGCCTTCACCTTCCGCGGCCTTCCCCCCGGGGAAGTGGAGTTGTCGTTCCCCAACCTGGGCTTTGCGCCCCTTGCGGTCACACGATCGCTCGAAGCCGGCGAACTCAAGGATGAAACCTTCCACCTGCGCCCGGAGTCCTACACCGAGGACGAGCTGGTGGTCTACGGCCGCGGCCCGGAAACCGAAGTCTCCCGTCAATCCTTGTCGCAAGACGAGGTCCAGCGCATCCCGGGCTTCGGGGGCGATGCCGTTAAAAGCATCCAGGCTCTTCCCGGTGTGGCGCGACCGGTCATGACCGACCCCGGCGCCATCGTGATCCGCGGCAGCGGCAATTACGACACCCGCTTCTTCCTAGACGGCGTGGACATTCCCTTGCTCTTCCACTTCGGCGGCGTCAAATCCACCTACAACTCCCTCAGCCTGGGCAGCGTGGAC
>Ga0209475_10001168_pt1 | contig 35755 bp, 43 predicted proteins | sample tdDd471_FD_187128 | JGI IMG/M metagenome (GOLD analysis project Ga0209475, IMG submission 187128) | Marine sediment microbial communities from the Atlantic coast under amendment with organic carbon and nitrate - tdDd47.1 (SPAdes)... | ecosystem: Environmental > Aquatic > Marine > Coastal >... | reverse complement strand
AATTCGTGCGACGGCTCACTTTCAACACGCTCATCGGCAATGCCGACATGCATCTCAAGAACTGGTCGCTGATCTATCCGGATCGGCGGCATGCGGCTCTAGCGCCAGCTTACGATTTTGTGTCGACGATCCCTTACATTCCCGACCGAAGTGCGGCACTGAATATCAGTCGGACGAAGCGCTTCGATGAATTCACGGAAGACGAACTCTCGCATATGGCGGGCAAGGCCCGGTTACCGGAGAAGCTTGTACTCGACACTGCGCGGGAGACTGTTGGGTGGTTCCGAGAGGCGTGGAAGAAGGAGAAGGATAATCTGCCAATGTTCAAAGACGTAATCGAAGCAATAGAGACTCAGATGAAGATTATTCCCTTAGCCGGGCCAACATAGATGTTCGCTCGGAAAATCGTTCTGCTATGGCTGGTAAAGTCCAATGCTCCATACAACGTGCAATGCCTAATCATCGCTGGATGAATTCGCACTTTAGTTCGTCAGGCTCATAACCTGAAGGTCACAGGTTCAAATCCTGTCCCCGCAACCAAACTTCAAAGCCCCGCTCTTAGCGGGGCTTTTGGTTTGTTATGGGGCCATGGATGTGGCCCTCGCAAGACACGGGGAAACCGTGTCTTGCCATAAGGTTCAGTTGGAGTGAAGCGGAGAACTCGGACCGGAACGCTGATCCGGGACCTGAGTTTCTCCGAGATCCGCAATTTGACCTCTCCGCTGGTCCTTAAGTCATGTAAGGACTAGAAACTTTAACCGCTTCTCCACCGCTTTTTTCACTGACATGTGGATAGCTTCTGGGAAATTTTCTGGAAGCACTGATTCAACTGTACAGATAGCATTTTTAGCGGCCTCATTAAGTTCCTCAACTGCGTCGAGGACGACGGATTGTGGCAACCCAGCTTTCTGTGCCGTTTGAATGAAGTGTCGAGTATGTATTTCATCGACTCGGTAGTGGTTCCTGTCGCCAACAGCCATAGCAAGTCGCATTTGTTTTCGCTCGATTTGGCGGGCGTCGAGGCTGGGCTGTGCGGTTAGAACGTCATAGAGTGGCGTGAGGGAGAAGCTCTCGCCTGGTCTGAGGAAAATACTAAAGTTTTTTGCGTGTCCATCTGTTGCGCCAATTAGCCAAAACAACATTTGCGCTTTGAGGAATAGCTTCTGGTCTTCGGTAGGGGAGTCGCTGCCCTTTAGGAAACCGAGAATGTCGGTCATTCCGGGACCATGATCGCTTTGGTATTTGCGTGTGGGTGGAAAAGACAGGGCCTGGCAGCAGTCTTCTTGTGGGAGCCGGAGGAGTCGATGATCCCTGGTCCAACGTCGATCGAAGCGCTCTATGACAAGGGCTTTTGTCTCGCCGAAGATCTTGATCTCTGCCTTGTTGACAGGAAGGCCGAAGGCTTCAAGCAGCTTCAGGCAGTAGAATTCATTCTCGATACTGTTCGAGAGATCAATCCCGTTGGGAAGTTGCCCAATCTGCGTTTTAAAGATGTGTGTTGTCGGTGTCGTGCCAATGGGTTTCCGCCAATGGCCCTCATACCAAAGCAAAGCAGTCTTTTCTTGTGCGCCGGCAACAGATATTCGGAACTCGTCATCCCGGCTCAGTCCGAGTGGCGCTTCCGCAAGGTTTCGGAGAATTCTGTCGATGTCCGCCTCATCGACTTTCTCTCCTTGGATTTTGGTGGTGTCGAAATTGACGTCGGCATCTTCGACGATGAACTGTAGTGCGCCGACGCAATCGTGTCCGATTGATTCAAGTAGGCTGTAGGCATCGGTTCCGCGGGCGCCGACTTTCTCGGCGACGCGGCGGCGAATGCTGTCCGAGTCCGGCAACAAGTTTTCGAAGACGGCCGCGACCGGTCCGCCACGATAGGTGTCCTCGCGCAATGGGAGGGAAAGGGACACGGGAAGAGCGTGTTCCCAATTCAGCCATGTGTCGTAATATCGAAAAAAAATTGCCCCGCTGGGTTCTTTGCTTAGATAGCCGACGAGACGATTGTTCAGGTGAACCCGCAGCGGCTTATACTTTGGCCGTCTCGGCATCAGAACAGATCCTCAATGTCCGAGGCTTGTCCTTTCGATCGTTCGTCTACGCGAAATTCCAGATCGAGCGTTGCGAGGACCGAGAGAATGGTTTCCAGTTTTGCTGCAGGGTTGCCATTCTCGATCAGAGAAATGGTCTCCTGTCGGACACCTGCCTTGGATCCAAGCTCTGTTTGGCTCCAATTCAGTATCTTTCGTTTTCGGCGGATTATATTGCCGATTTGTTTTGGTGTGCGTGCTAGTTGGCTCATGCGGGAATTATGCGCCAAGTCTCATAAAGTTTCAATATCGGAATTACCCGATAAAATAACATTATGTGCTATATCGCATAGATCGTTGGCGATCTGGCGAAGCGCGAACCAGTCGTCTGATGCTTCTTAACTGGCCGACTAGAACATTTCGATTTGCAGCTCTCCGCTTGGGTGCGGGATCTGCAAAAGGGCGCGGACTTCTTTGAGAAGGGCAGGGCCATAGATGGGCGCCCCGGCATCGCGCGAATTGAAGCCCGGATAGACCGAAAGTTTCGGCTGGAATTCGCCTTGGGCTTGATAGCGCCAGCGGTCATGCTTGCGAAGTCCGGCGTCGTGCATGAGTCCGAATTCGAACTTGATAGCCTCGGTTAGCTTGTCGTCGTCCAGGCCGCGTTCCCGGCGCTCGGCCCAACGGTCGGCGGCGTTCTGCATGGCATGGGTTGAGAGGTGCAGTGCCTCAGCGAGAATAGCGGGGGTGGGTTTCATGTTCATTCCCCTTGGGTCTTGGGTTCGTTCGGATAGAAGGCTTCAACGGCCAGGGGCTTGATCGCCTTGGCGATCTGCACGGCGTTGTTGACGATTTCGCGCATGACCTCGGCGTGACGGTGAATCGCTTCTTCCAGGTTGTATCCTTTGTCCATCCAGACGCGCAGGCACACGACAAACGAAATAACGTCCCCTTCGGTTACGCCCATTTCAGCGGCCAGGGCTTTGATTTGGTCGGTCATCAGCATTCCCCCTGGCAGGCGAGTGGATAGCCGTTGAGGGCGTCCACGGCGGCTTGTACGGCTTCGTACCGGTAGCAGTTCCGAAGGGTCACTTGGGCGCGACGGTTGGAACCTTCCTTCCTGTGCATGGTGGCGCTAACAGTCCAGGCGGCGCGGCGGCGTCCGGTCCCGGTCCTGGTGGCCGTGAAATCGACCCAGTGGGCCTTTCCGTCCAGGTGGAACCATCCAGCCGCGACGGTGAAGCCTTGCCCGATGTTGTCGAAGGCCAGGCGCTTAACTTCGGCAGAAATATTCATGGTGCGATGTCCTGTCGATGTGGGGAAGTGAGCCTTAAAAAAGGCTCAGTTGTTCGGTGTTGAGGGGGCCGCGCCGCATCGCGGGAAGGGGAACCACGGCAGGCGCTTCCGGCTCGTCGAATTCACAACAAACGACTTCGCAAGCGGGTGCGGCGGTCTTCCAGCCGTCACGGTGTACCGTGGTATCAATCCCGCATCCGGCGTCCAGGTGAATGCCGGTGTCTTCGGCAAAGCGCTTGTACTTCTGAGGGTTGCGGCGTTCGTAGTATCGCGCGCCTGAATAGACGAACCCGGCAGACTGTTGGGGGAGAATGAACGAACCGAAATCGGCGATCTTGGAAGCGAGGGCGATCACGGAATATTCGAATTCCGCGCCTGTGTAGCCATGCCCTGCAGAAGCTTTGACCGTCCGACCGAAAGGGGGATTGGAAATCGCGCAATGGAACCGGCCAAGGGTGGGGGCGACTTCGTGAACGTCGCCACAAATCCAAGTGGCCTCGGGCAGTATCTTCTTGCCGACTTCCACATATGCCGGGTTGATGTCGATGCACGTAATTTGCGGCGGCGTGTCGTGGTGCGGCAGGTGGTAATACATGAAAGCGAGGGTGCCGATACCGGCGCAAAGGTCGATGACGGTATCGCCCGACACCTCAAGACGGAAATCCGCTGCCAGCTCAACGGGGGTGAAGAACGCTCCGGCGCTGCCGTTCACATGGTTTGCGCCTTCGTTCCAATGTTCCAGGACGAACCATTTTTCATCAAAGGTAAGGTTTTCCTTTTCGAGTAGGTCGCAGGCTTGGCGGTGCAATTGGGCCTGTTTTCTGGTGAGCTTTGCCATTGGTTTTGTCCCCTTTCTTGGAGTGTCGGTTGCGCATGCAACCGAACTAGGCGAGCGCCAATGAGCGTGGGGGGAGCGGTCTACCTCTGATCCGGGCCACTGGCGCGGGCGCAGCGCAGCGAGCCACGGGTGGGCCGGATCACGCTTGCGCTTGGAGGTAGACGGCGGGGGCGCGGCACGCGCCCCTAGCTTTCTTGTTTGTTAGCTTTCGGACGAAGGATCGTTACCGAATGGCGGAAACCACTTGTGGGTTCCGTGTAGGCCGGATTAGTCCGGCCGGAATAGAGCCTGGTCGCCAGTAGGCGACGGCCCTAGTAGAAGGGCAACTACCCCGCTACTCTTAGCTGTCGTGGATCGACTGGTAGGGAAAAGATGGGCAGGCGGCTGGATCACTACAGGTTCAAAACACGGGCGATTGCCGAACAGAGGCCCGACGAGCCTTCAGACAAGAAGTCAAAACCACCGGAGCGGCTTCTGACATGGACGGAGGCATGCGATATATGGCCACCTTTGTCTGTCTTCGCAGTCTTTAACTGGATCGGCGGTGTCTGGTTCTATCTTTGGCGGCGCGCACCCGGAGTTCGGTTTCTCGTGGAAGTAGGCGGCGCAGCGATTATCGTAGCGGGCGCATATGGTTTGTATGCGGAACTGCAACAGCGCGACATTGACCGGGTGACACGACACGCAACGCTCATGACTCAAATGGCCGAGCTAGCTACGAACCAAGGTCGAGACGCCGTAGACCCGGCAATTAGGCGCATTCTCGAAACCCTCGTCGATGAAAAAGCATCACTAGACGGGTTTGCTCTACCCGGAGTGAATATTGCCGGCGCGGACCTGGTTGGGGCTAGCTTACGCGGGGCGAACCTGAACGGGGCGATCTTGGGTGGGCCAACGCCGGCGGGCGGTGATGAGATTGTTTTTATCGTAGACGTGTTGAACACAATAGAGGCGATGCTAAGCGGGACGGAATGGGACTCGGCAGACTTAATTCCGTCGAACCTGATGGGGGCGAACCTGACCGGGGCGAACCTGAGCCTGGCGAACCTGAAACAAGCGTCGCTGTACTCCGTGAAGCTGGGCGAGGCGAAACTGTTAGGGACGGACCTGACCGGGGCGGACCTGACGGGGGCGAACCTGACCAGGGCGAACTTGACCGGGGCGGAACTGACGTTGGCGGACCTGATGGGGGCGAACCTGACGGGGGTGAACCTGACTGCAAGTTTGGGTCTCACCCAAGAAGAATTGGAGCGAGCATGCCAAAAGCCACAAGCGAAAGCTCCACGCCTTCCTGCTGGCCTCCAATGGCATGGTCGAGTTTGCGAACCTTACAAATGAGGCCGTCGTAGCAAAGTAGGGCCGCTTTGCGACCTAAAACGGATCCTCGATCGCGCCTGGCGGAGATCCGATCGGGCCTCGATCGCGGAAAATAGGTCCGGTTTGTGAATCTAAATGGTCGCCGCGGTCGCCGGCGCCGGCGTCCTTCAGCTCGGATCTCGCGCCGGCAGCGCTGAAAATAGTAAACGGATGTGAATCAAAACAGGGTCAGACTATGGAAAGCTGGCCGTTCGGTTCTTCTTTGAACCGAAAGCGATGATGCAGGGGATTGCCTGCAAGGTCGGTAAAGCCGTCCTCATCGATGCGAATCTTGATCCAGAGGGTACGGCCGTCCAGGCGGTAGCAAACCGACCAATAGGGCGCATCGCTGTCTTTGTCGTGGATCGGGCCGCGCACCTCTTTGATGTCGCCAAGGGCCGTAGAGGCTAAGCCGATCTGATCGCCTATCTTGAGTGTTGCGGGCATATCGAACCTCGGGAATGAAGGAGCCGCCCCGAAGGGCGGCTCCTGGTTTGTTATTCGGGCTTGCGGTCCATGTGGTCGAAGCGACGAAGCATGAAGTTCGGGGAGTATCGAGTTTCACCGTCCTTCTCGTACTCGCTCATCGTGATGTCACCAATGAAGCGGTAGTAGCGGCCTTTCGTGATCTGCTTCGATTTGACGGCGTTTACGATGTGGTCGGCGAAGGAGACAATGGTGAACCAGGACGTTTTTTCGTGTTCCTGGTCGTTCCGGTCTTTCCAACGCTCGGTCGCGGCGATCCGCAGCTCGGCGCGGTCTTTGTCGTTGGAGGATTTCACTTCCGCAGCGCCGACATGGCCGATGTATTCGAAGGTCATGGAGTTAAGCATTTGAGAGTTCCTTTCTGATCTGTGATTTCGATGCACCGACAAAAGGCCGGTGTGAGTGAGACGGGCAACCGAAGGGGGGAGGGTCCATTTATGGAAACCGCCCTGGCAGGTTGCCGGGTGAACGTTCCGGGCTAGGTGCTGTCTTCGAAATTACGGGTCGCTTCGGGAAGGGACGGTTGCTTGACGCATTCCGACCGTTTCCATGGTTTCAGGCGCGGGGGCCGATGTGCCAGACGCGGCAACGATCCGGTGGTAGGCGTCGTAGACCTTCCGGGCGTAGGTTTCTTTCCGGGACGCGGAACCGGCAGGGCCGGTGTTGTATTGTCCGACCGCTTTCCACGACCAACCGGCATTCGAAACTTCGGTAGCGAGGAAGAAAGCGCCGACCTTCACGCATAGGCAATGGTCAGCGAGTAGAGCCGAACGGGTGATACCGAACTGCTTTAAGAACGGCATGTGCTGGGAATTGATCTGCATGGAGCAAACGTCCTCGGAACCGTTCTGGTTCCGGGCGACGGCAACGGGGTTGCCGCCGGATTCGACTTGTTCGATTGCTCGCAGCAAATCGGCGTTGTAGGGCGCATAAGTGGCTGCGGCTTCCTCGTAACAGGAAGCCGCAGCCGGCGCGGCCGCTATCGAGAGTGAAAGAGCGAGTGCCACGGCCCGTTTCATGATCCAACGGCCTCCCGGATCGTGAACGCTACACAAGGCGCACTCGGGGCTTCCTGCGCGCGATGCACCTGCAACCGCAGGAGCATCGCGGCAACGCTCACCGCGTGGTGAGGGTCGAGTGTTTCTAGATCGCTGATTGCGTATTGAATCTCCTTCGGCGTGTCGGGGTGGGTGAGAATTTCGTCCCGGCACTGTTCGTATGTTTTGGTCATGTCTTGATCCTCGCTTTGCGGGGAACGAGACGGCGGAATTCTTTGAGCTGATCCCAGAAGGCCGATTTGCAGAGGATCGGCCGCATCTGGTGGCGACGGGCCAGAACGATGTGATGGCCGAAAGGGATAACCCCGATTTCAGACGGATTGATCAGGCGCTTGCGGCGTTCGGATTCGGAGTAGCCTTTGGACCATCCAGCCTTGGACTTGGACTCCGTCTTGGCGCTCGTCGTGTACTCGCCGACGATTTCAGAGACGAGTTTCTGGGTTTCCGGGTCGGGGTTTTCGAACAGGATCAGGTATTCGACGTTGTTGCGGATGTTCTCCCAAGAGTCTCGATAACGCTCTTTCAATTGGCCGAGTGTTTGGACAATTGGATAGAAGGTGATGCCAAGGCCCGCGCCTGCCGTCATGCCGGAAATGAAGTTCGGGATGTAGGGGTTGTCCCGGAATTCATCCATGATGACGAGAATAGGGTATTCGCCTTCCTTCCGGCCGCGACTGAGTGCCCAAGCGGTCAGCCCGTCGATAAAGGACGCGACGAGTTTACCGAACGCCTGGGCGTCGGCGCGCGGATAGTCGATATAGACGGTTGAAGGGCGGGCGCGCAGGTCGGCCCATTGGAAGGAATCCTTGGCCAAGGCGTTGCGGGCGGATTCCAGGCGGAATTCCTGCAACTTGGTCAGAAGCGTGGAAACATGGCTGGACCGTTCCCGGAAATGGATGTTGGCGAAGTTGATGAGGTCCGTTGCGACATTGACGGGGAAACCGTGATTGGTCGCGTGTGTTGCCATCTGGGCCATTTTGAGGGCGAAAGGATCGGATTCTTCGTCCTCGGGGTCAGCTTCGGGCAAGTCCGAAATATGCTTGATGAGGTTGGAAAGGTGGCCGTCTTTTTGGGTGCGGCGGGCTTCGCACATTTCCCACATCAACAGCGCCGTCGTGTTGCGAAAGGCCGTGTCGTCCCAGTGGGAATCCGACGCGCCGGGGTTCTTCGGGGCGAAGATCCCGGCAAGGCGCGCGGCGCTCCGTTCCAGCTCCGCGTTGTCTGCCGGAGCCGCGCGCAGCGAAACGGGATTCCAGCCGTCCGGCGTGGACGGATCGGCAAAAGCGATGTGATAGGTCGGCCCGATCTTGGATCGATGCGGGTTGGTGATTTGGCGGATTTCATCCTTGGGGTCGATGACAACGACGGTTCCGGGATAGTCGAGAACCGTGGAAATCGCCTGTCTGGTTTTCCCGGCCCGGGTGGGCGCGACGGCCAGGACGTGGCGCGTCTCGTCCGGTCGTAGAACCTTGCCGTTGTGGACACCCAGGACGGGGCCGAGTTTGCCGTGCAGGCCCATGTTCCGGACTTCGGCGTTATTCGCCCAGGAAGCATCGTTCGCGGGCTTGCGCGCGCGGATCGCCGCGACGGTTGCGGTCGGTATCCAGGCGAGGGGAACGAGTAGAAGCAGGGCCGGAATGGAGAGCGTGCGCCAGTGCGCCGCGCCAAGGGCCTGCTTTAGATCGACCGAGAAGGCATACACGATCAGGTCTACCATGTAGCGGGTCGCATCGGAAAAGGCGGTCAGATAGTCCAGCAAGCCGTTCTGCGAAGGCAGGACGGCATAGATGGCGACAACGGCGGAAATGCTCACCGCAAGGCTCACCAGCCATACAGTATGCGGAAACGGCGTCTGATAGCGGATTTCAGTCATATTGGGCGGGGTTCTTCCAGAATTGGGTGACGCGGCGCTTGTAGGTCTTCGGGTCGCGGTTCAGTTGGATGATGAGCGCCAGGTTGTCGCGAAAGACTTGGTTGTTCGCTTTGTTGGCCTCGGCGGAGAGACCGCCAAGGGCGGCGTTTTGGGATAGGGCGGCGAATGAGAGTTCCGGACTGTCGGCGTGGATCGTCGAAATGGTCCCGCCATGGCCCATGTTGAGGATGCGGCCAAAGAGCGCGGTGTTGGTATCGTTCAGCTCGCCGATAAGCGTACGGTCGGGGCGCAGGCGCATGACCGCCTTGAGAACTTCCGGATAGTCGATTTCCTCGTTCGTCGCCAATCGCTGCACGATAAATTCAGCCCGATTGGGAATGTGCGTCAGGTCCAGCTCCGGCGTGTCCTCAATCGAGATAACGCGGTCGGTCGGCGGTATCAGTTCGATAAGCGCGTTTGTGAAGGTCGTCTTGCCGCTGAACATACCGCCTGAAATCAGGATGTTCTTGGCCGTCTTGAGCGCGTCCTGGACAATAGCGAGCTGGTCGGGCGAAAGGTCGTAGTCGTCGAGCGTATAGCGCCTCTCACGCCAAGGACGGATGGACATGGCGATACCGCTCTTGATGCTGTTGCCACGGCAAAGCTGCATCCGGTGTCCGCCAGGAAGGGCGGCGGCGACATAGGGTCGCCGGTCGTAGTCGGTCGCATGGTTGGTATTCGCAACGATGCTTCCGAGTTTGGCGTAATAGTCCGCTGTCAGTTCCGGTATCTCGATGGGTTGGAGACCGTGCTGGACGGTCTCCACCCATAGAATACCCAGCTCGTTCGCCTGTATCTCGACGACGCTAGGGTCGTCGAGATAGGCGAGAAGCGGGGCCAGATGGTTCTCAAGCATCATGATTTACCACTGTTCCGCTTGGTTCCATTGGATTTGATCGGTGCCTGTGAACGGGTCTGCGCAGGGGGGCGGATCGTCGGGAAATTCGTTGTTGAAACGGGTACAAACGCTGGTCACGTGGGTGATCCGGTTTGTGTTGATCGACGTTTGGGGAATTTCCTCGCCGTCGTCCCGCGACAGGATGCGAGACCCTTTGTAGTCGCAATGCCGCATCTTAACTTGGAAACTGGCGGGCAAGCCGTCGTCGTAACAATTACTGCCAACAAACGATTGGAAGTCTTGCGAGGCGAGGTCCCAAAGCGGGGTTTGAATGACGGTCGAACAACCGTTGGCGGGGCCGGTCGTATCGCCTGGTCCGACTTCGCGGTCCAGCTCGGTATTGTCAGGCCGCATATAGGTATCGACCTTCACATGCTCGGTGAACTTGTCGCAGCCTTGGAAAGTCTCGTTGGTTGGGATTTCCCTGCTCCGAACGAAGCTATAAGGAACGGCCACGGCATCGGCCGCGACCGCTGCCGGGCGGCGGATAAATTCGACGCCATTGAAGACAACGGCGATTTCAGTTTTCGGCAGAGCCTCAAGATTCGTGTCGTTGTTTTCATAGCCGTTGATCTGCTCTTGATGAGTAAGAGCGGTGTCGGTGTCGGCGATGCAGTTTGTTACGAAATTCGCCTCGCCTTCATTGGTGAAGAACAGGCGGTGCAACGGGTATGATTGCTGGTTCGGGAAGTCGTCGGCGAAAAGGCCGTCGCAGCCCGTTGTCGTCGCTTCCAGGCCGATTGCCTGGGTTTTATCCGGCTCACACGCGGCGTCGATCAGGACCGTTTGACCGTTGCGGGAAAATGCGGTTCTCGACGTGGGGAAGGCTTGATTGGTGTTTAGATCGGTGACGAAATCGCATCCGGTCGCGTCTTCGAAATGAGCGAAAGTCACATCGGTATCGAAGCACTGGCCAAAGGTCTGCTGAACACCGTTTGCGTCGAATGAGATAATGCCGCGCTCGAAAGAGGTGCCGGCGTCGAAGTCGTGGCGGATATCGCACGCCTCGGTGTCGATCACGGTCGCAATAGGCGCGACTTCCTTGGAATCGATACACTTGGTTAGCTCGACGCGACGATTGGTCCGGTCGTTGTATGTGAGGCGGGCTTGCTGGAAGGCAAGTTCCTCTTGCGGATCGACACGGAAGCCGCAGCCTTCGGTGTCTTCAACGATATCGAAAACCAGGTCTTCGGACGGTACGCAATCGGCGTCGATGAACTGGGTTGTGGTGTCGGTCGAGACGAAGAAGCGCCGAAAGGTAGCGGTAGCCGTGGAATGATCCTCGGCAATGATGTCGGAGCATCCGACAAAGCTCTCCTTGATCGTGAGCCGGGTCAGCGTATCGGAACAATCGCCTTGGGGAACACCGTCGCGAACGGTTTGCTCCTGGACGACTGCAACGCCTTCCTCCAAGGCAATTCGAACATCGCAGCCTTCCGTCGTGGCCGTGACAACCGGGGCCGGATCGTCGGACAGATCGAGCGGGGCAGGGGTTTCGAAATCGCTCGCAAGCGGGTTTTCAGAACCGCCTCCGGCTCCCTGCGGGGGCGCATTGGGCTGCGCCGTCGCGCCGTCCTTCTGGGCCTGTTGCTGCTCCGGCGCGGCTTCTTCCTCACTCATAACGGCAAGGATCGCTTCAACGAGGGCGTCGTTGTCGCCACGAGCCGTAAGCTCTTGGTCGGCCGGAAGCTCGGCGGTGTCGATGCCGACAATCAACTTCGTCTCGAAGGGACTCGAAAGAACCTGTTTCCGGGTCGGCTCGTCAGTGCGGGCAACCGCTGTCCAACGAATGGTTACATCGCGTTCGCCGTTCGTGGCGACACTGGGAACGGATGATCCCTGGATTTCGACAAGGGACAGATTGACGCCTTGTAGGCGGGGGTCGTCCTCCAATTCCGACAAGGCGGCGGTCGTGCTGGTCGGCGTCGTCAACGTGGCCGCGTTACGGTTAATCACCTTCGCAATGGAAAGGGGTTTTGTGGTGCTGATCGACGGCGCTTTTGATGATGTGGCAAGCGGCACCGGGGCGGGCAATGCCGCCTCGGTCGGTTGCTGTGTCGTCTCGCCTCCCGTTGTCGGGGGGACGGACGGAAGGGATTGAGCCAAGGCGGGTGCGGTGAGCACCGACAAGGCGAGGGCATAGGCTAGGAAACGCATGGTCCTTATCCTTTCGTTTGGATTTCGGGACGGCGGAGATAGATATCCCGTAGGAATTGAATGCCGACGCGCTCGCCGGCTGCGACGGTGATGATGGGCGCAAGGTCTACGTTCTGTTCGATCAGGCTCGCGGTGATCTGGCCCAATTGATCGGTGAGAGTGGACGCGCCCGCGTCCAGGCCCGGAACCGTCTCTTCGGACAGTCCGGCGCCGACCGACGCCAGGGCGGAAATCCCTGCGACGGCAAAAGCGGTCCCGTATTTTTCGAAAGTTCGGTTATCGACATCGCCGACCAAGCCAACCTTGGCCTGGGCGTCGGTCGCATAGGCGAAACACTGGTCTTCTTCGCTGTAGATATGCGCGCCGTCAGCCAAGCGGATGACGCGGAAAATGCAGAGGTTCAACCTTGTGTCGCCGACGCGCTGTAGCGGCTCGTAGCGCGCAAGAAAGCCGTCACCGCGCTCGAACAGGACCGTGCGGCCGTCCGTGCCGTAAACGGGCTGATCGACGCGGAAAACGACGATGCCGGGAAGCTGAGAATTGATTTCCCGATCCAGGACGGTCCAAACAAGCCGGTCCATGGTGTGAATGAAACGGCGGTTCACCGGAAAGCCGGATTCGAGCGAAGGCGTGCCTTCGCGCAAATAGTTCGGGTCCGTCATGGTGTAGGTTGCCGGAAGAACGCCGGTCGTATCGTCGTTCCGGGCGATCTTGAACGGGCCTGCCGCATTGCGCGCCGATAGCCGGGCTTCGGCCAGGGCGCGCAGCATTTCGGCGCGACGATCCACTTTCGGCGGTGCCGGGGGTGGTGGTGGCGGCGGCGGTGCGGTGACAACGGCAGGCGGCGGTGTGTTTACCTTCGCTGACAAGGGCACGCGGGTAAGCCCGGATGCCGATGCGACAATAAGCGAACCGTCGAAATCGCCAGCCTGTTGCGGCTCGAAACTGACATGGGCGACACACGCCGCGCCAGGTGCAACCGGCTCGGCACATTCATGGGCGACTTGATATTGCTGCGGCCCGGAAACGTCGATGCCTGTTATCTGTAGTGGCTCGCCGCCCGTGTTCGTTATCGTCACGTTGCGCGTGACGGTTTGGTTGTGAACGAGCGTCGTTCCGAAGCTCACAAAGTCGGCCACCCCGATCTGGGCCGGGTTCGGCGGCGGGGGCGGCGGGGCGACCGCATAGAAATTATCCGGCGTTTCGGGCTGAAGCTGACGCGGCACTTGTGCCGCGTCGTCGTCGTCGCAAGCGACTATCAGCATGATAGCAGCTAGAGCGAGGATCAAACGCGGGGACGAATGCATAGGGTGCGTTCTCCGTTGCGAAGGGTGATCGGGCCGGAATGCTCGACGACAAGAAAACGGCCGTCTGGGCTGCGGCGGATACGAACAGGGCGGTCGATGTCGTCAATGACGGCCCAAACGGCGGGCCAAGTCTGGGCGTCGCTATCGTCGCCGAAATAGAGCCAAGTGAACTTGTCGTCCCGGAACGCGGTTTCGGGCGCTATGGACTCGTCGCCGGAAAAGTCCAGGTCGTAGCGCGTTTTGGACGGGTCAAACTCATGCTCACGGGTCCACTCGGGGGCGGATGAAGGGTTTGTATGAGCTTGAAGGGAAGCCTTCTGTTCGGGGGTTTCAATCCCACTGTAGCCGCTTGAACCGGCTACCTTGGGGGCCTCTTTCAAGCGGTTTGGAAGCGTGACGGTGTTCCTCGCGCCAAGGCGGACCTTCGTATGAGGGACGTTTGAGGAAGACCAGGTTTCACCGCGCAGATAGAAGGAATAGACGGCTCCGCTATCGCTTGTGATATTGAGGGTCGTGTCGAATCCGGCTGCGGTGACGCTGACATGCAGCACGCGCTTGTCAGCTCCGTAGGTAATGCGGAAGTTCTGCCCGTCGCCAAGGATCGGTTCCAGGATCGCTTCGCCTTCCGGCAGGATGATCGACGTTACCGCGCCTTCGCGGATCGTCAGCTTCGGCGTGACATTGCGGGGATCTACGATATCGAGGATCCCCGCATTGGCCGGCGCGTTGTCCCAAGCATCCTGGATGGCCCCACCTGGCGGAATTGCGCGGACCTCATTGGTCTCGGTGAATTGGCCTTTGATTTGGGCCTCGATGCGCGTCGGGGCGGCGGGCAGTGGTTGGGTCGTCACATCGCGGACCTGGGCGTGGGTCGGCGCTGTGGAGAACGCAACAAGGGTCAGCGCGGCGGCGAGGGGGAAAGTTGCTTTGAAGGTCATGATGTCGCTGCCTTTAAGGAATAGTTGTAGACGGTCAGTCCAATGGGGTTGTCGGACGTTTGCTCGCGGGTGCCTGTGATGGCTTCCGGCGCGGCGACGAGGACGGCCGCCCATTTGGAGCGGGAGATTTCCGTGGCGCCCTGGCGGTCAATCGCCGTGAATTCCGCGCGCCAGGTGAACGGTGCGCTGTCGAGCTTGAATATTTGAACGTCGGCGATTTCGCGTGTCATGCCGGACTTGGCATAGGTCGCGATTGGGCCGTTGCGGTTCTGGTTAGGATCGGTGTTTTGATCCCAGACGCGGAACCATTCGGCATTCGTGAAAAGCTGAACCTTCCGCCGTCTGTCGTCCGTGGTCACATGATCGATGGACTCGCGCCAGACGATATAGGCGGCAAGGTAGTTCTGGGTCACAAGATCGACGGATTCTTTCGTGATGATCTTGTTCTGAACGTTCACTACCTGGCCTTCTAGCGGGTCGAAGCTAACGACGGTAAGCGGACGCGGTTCCTGCACCTTCGCGATATAGGCCGTTATCATCATGCCGGTCGTGGCCAGGGAAATCCCGGCCAAGGCGAAGGCCGCGGTCGCCATGCGGCGCACCGTGACCGCCGTTTTCTCGTCCGATGTGGGCCGCTCGAAAGCGACGTCTACCTTGGAGGCCTTACGAAACATGATTGAAACCGATCACGGGAAAGGGAGTGAAGTCGGCGCAGGCGCAGGGCGAGCGCTTGTAGTCGTCGGCACCGGAGCCGATACCCTTGGTCTGCGATTGAGTGGTGCCGCAGCCGGCCAGGAAGGCGAGGGCGGCGAGGATGAAAAGGGGGCGTTTCATAAGGCTTACTCCTGGACTTCCGGGGAAAGTTGGACGCGGGTAGGCAGGCGATCCAAATGAGACGCGGCCTGCACTTCAACGAGGGTGGAGAGAAGGTTTCGCATCATGGACAGCTCGGTAAGGATCGCGGCGAGGGCACGGTTGTTCTGAGCCATCAGCGCGTCCAGGTCGGGATTGGCGCTTGTGTCCGTGATGATGTCCGTTGCTACGTCGTTCGATTGCGTGCCTGTCTGTTGCGAATGGGCGGCGGCGGCTAATGCCTCGATAACCGACTGACGCAATAAGGCGTCGCGCCGGCCATTCACGGCGGCGATTTCTTCCGTCGCGCTGAGGGTCTTTCCGTCGAAAATCTCTCCGTCCTCGGCGGGGAAAACCATCTTCTCGATAGAATCCTTGGCCTCGCAAATTGAGATAAAGCTTGGCCGGAAATCATCCGGCAGTGTGAATTGAGAAAGGTCCGGCAAGAGGCATGTCATGCTCTGGCGCGCGTGGGCGAGTAGGGCGTCCGGGTTCATGAAACCCGCCGCCAATCCGCCGACCTTCGTTGCGATCTTCTTCGCTTCGTTGAAGGTCTTCTGGGCCTCCTGAAGCTGCTCCATCATCGTGTTGCCGTTCGCGATTGTCTCGGCGGTGTGCGTCGGATCGTGAACGGTGAGCGCGTGGGCGCTGTAGGGCAGGGTGGCTAGACCAAGCCCAAGTAGTAAGGACGCCATTGTTGGCCGTATTTTGTTACGCATTCTTCGTACCTCTTTTTCGTCTCACTCCCGCCAATGAAGGCCCGGAGATAGGGTCCAAGGGCGGAAAGATCGGTTTCCAGGAAAACGCTTTCGTTCTCGCGTTTCAGAAGGACAGGACGGACGGAATTAGGCGGACGCCAATTCCCGGTGAGAAAATCGCGTTCGGTTTCTGTGAAGTTGAAAATGCCCAGGCTTTCGCAGTCCGCGTGCGTCTCGGCCGTGTTCGGCCAGGCGTAGAGCGTGCCCGCGTTGACGGCCAACTGTTCGCCAACCGTGTTCGCGCGAACCGACCGGAAATCCTGCCAGATGGTCGAGACCTGGCCCTTGTTCTTCCGGGCCGTGCGAACTTCGGAAAGAACCAGGTCCGCAACGCTCTGATCAGCTAGCAGGGTGGACGCTTCGTCAACGGTGATCCGATACGGATGGCCGTTCGCGACATAAGCCGACTGGATGCGGCGCAGGAAATAGAAAGCGAGGATGCCCGCAAGGCGCGGATCGTCGATCACCGTATCCAAGGCAATCGTCGTGATGCGGGAACGGTCGGGGTGAAAAGCATCTACCTCGCCCGTGAAAATCCGGCCGTATTTTTCGCCGGAAACCCACGGCGCTAGAGCTTGCTTGAGGGGTCCAGGCGGAATGAGGTTGGTATAGACCGCCTCTAGGGTCCGGTCCTTCGGGTCCATATTGCTGGCGGCATGTTTAACGGCCGTTTCGAGCGCCGACACCGTTTGCGGATCGTCCTTGTTGGCCAGAAGGGACAACAAGGTGACTTGCATCTGCCGGTTCTGCGGCGAGTCCTCAAGGTCGAAGGGGTTGAGGGTGAGCGTGCCGGTTTCTGGAATGAGATATTGGCCGTCCAGGAAGTGGGTATAGACCTTCAAGCCCTGGTTTCGGTCGAATAGGAGCTGGCGCAATTCGGGGTGTGCTGAATGGGCGCCAGAACCCATGAAGCAATCCCAAACCGTCTTGCCTGAACTGGTCCCCGCAATACGAATATCGTGCGGGCTGCTGTCGTCGCCGGCAGTCGGGTGATAGGTCAGCGCGTAGGGAGAACGATCGCCGGCAATCGGGACGTACCGGATCGGGCGCGGCCCCCAGACGCTAGCCGTCTGGCCGGTCGCGTGGCCGGGCATGGCTGCGAGTTCCGCGACGTAGCTGGCGGGCCAATCGCGCGCCCGTACGAACTGCTCGTAACCGGGCCAGCGAAGGGAATAGGCCCGCATGGCATTGTTCCGTTCGACAACGGTCGCAATGCCCTTAGCGCCGAGTGCGCCGCAAATAGCGGCCGTTGCCGCTTTTAGAGCAAGGTCGGAACCGGCGCGCGGAAATACGAAAACCTCCGTCGTGCATAGCGTCTCACGCTCCGCGTGAATCTCGTCGCGGGTGTCTTCCCATTCCTGGCGGATCAGCTTGTTATCGAGCCGGAGCGCCGCTTGCTTCGCGCGGTAGACGGTCCTTTCGTGGGCGATCTGTTTTGGAAGCGGGTGGGTGTGGATCATGAAGTCATATTCATGGTCCAGGCTCGCAAGCGCGTTCAGCACGTCCATGCTGACGGTCTGGCCCAAGCTGAGAACAGTTACACAACGGGAATACTGGGTTAGCGCGCTGTCGTGGGTCGCAATCTGCCCGTCGATGTCCGGCTCGACATGGACGGTTGAAAGGTCTTTTGCAACGTCGTCGCGGAGCGGGGCGCGCAGCGCGGGCGTGTTGGTCAAAAGCTCCGATAGGAACCCTGCAAGCGGGCTGAATCCGAACTCGTCCGGCTTGTTGGTCAACAGGACCGGGTTGAACTGTTGCAGCCGTTGTTCAAGCGACTGACTCGCAGCTTCCAGGCCCGCAAGATTATCCTTCCCCTCGACGGATAGAATGATCGAATGGCGCGTTGCATAGGTATGCGCCAGGGCTGCGGTCCACTTGTCGTTAAGATCGTCCAGGATGCTCCCAGAACGCCGCTGCTCGGGGATGGCCGCAGGGGCGTGCCGCGTCAGAAACCGTACCGACACATTCGTATTCATCACGGCCAGGAACCACTCGCGGCGCTCGGTGAGCATGTTCGCGATACGGCTCTCTTGCGTGGCTGTGTAGTGTGGGCCGGCGACCGTATAGACGCGGAAATAGACACCGTTCGTGCAACGGATCGTGGCGTTGTCGTCGCCGATTGCCGCCCATTTGAGCCGGTCGGACATGCTGGCGTGGCTGTGTGGCGGGGCGAGCAAGCGCGCCGAATACGCGCTTGCCGCCGCCGCGCCAAATCCGAGTGCAACGGGAATGAAGGCAAAGGGCGTCACCCCGTTGAAAAGGTTAGGGTCCATAGATTTCTCGTTTGGAAAACCAGCCGGTATCGACGCGACGGGGGAAAGCCTTTCCGGCTAGGCGTCCGCCTGTGCGGCGGTTCATCCACTCGGCAAGAGTGGTGTCCAGGTCCTGGTGCCGGATAGCTATCGCGATGTTCGAGAAATAGGCGGCGATGCAGAGCAAGACGCCAACGAAGATCGCTAGATAGTCGAACGAAATGGCCAATGTGACTGCGAAGATGAAAACAATCTCGCCCCCGAAAACCGGCAACAATAGCGGGGGAAGCCCCGCTATCGTCATCGGCTTCATGACGTGGCGGCGAACGGGCGTCATGCGGCGGCTCCGGTCAAAGCAACCTCGGCCACGAAACCGACACCGGCAAGAAAGCCGCCGCCGATCAGGGGGAAGATAAGGTAACGGGTGTTGTTGTTCCCCATGGCCACGTTGATTCCGTAGATGATGAGACCAATGACGACGATCCCGGCCCCGACACCCATGCCGACTTCGGTTCCGTATTCGATCAAACCCCGGAAGGTTTCGAGCGGATTGGCGTTGCCGGTTGGAGCGCTCGGAAGGGCGACCTGGGCGAAGGCGGTTCGGGAAAGAACGGAGACGCCTGCCGTAGCGGCAAAAGCGACACATTTTGAAACTACGCTTTTCATGATCTTTTTTCCGTTGATATGTAAACCTAATAAGTCTATCTAGAAAAATATGACGAAAAAAGCAAACACAACTTCCGGGTTCGGCAAGAAGGTTTCGCGGCCTTACATGGATGCGCAGACAAAGCGCGCATTCGACATAGCGTGCGCGGTGCTGGGACTGAATCAGCGGGAGGGGATACGGGGCGCAGTCGATTTGCTGCTGCTCGTTTCTCGAAAGAGCAAGTTTGTGGAGATGGCCGAAAGCCAAGGACTTTCGGTCGTGGATCAGCTAGAAGAGGTGATGCAAGATGCAGTTGGACGTTCGTGCGGAAATTCCGGTGACGCTGTTGCAACGGAAGGCCCTATTCCTGCGCGGATTGGCTCTTTGCTGTCTGAAAACCGGAATACCGGAACGGCCGGTGATTGATAGGACGGGGGAACGAGGGTTTTTCTTTAAGCGACTTAGTGGGGCCGATGCTGAAAATTTCCGTAACCTTTGCAAGATGTACGACATAACAAGCGCGCACCTGGTCGAAGCGGCTTTAGCCGCGGTCGATCACTCGCCCACTTCCTGACCCTGGAAATCGAGCCGGATCGGCAGTAAGTTAGACGGGCAAGCGCCGGAAAGGGCCTTCTATGGAACCGATGACAAAGCCTATGACATTCGCCGATGTGAACGACGACGATCCGAAGTCCGTCCGGCGTTTCGAGCGTGAATTGTCGGTTCCAACCGGAAAAGCGGCGGCGGATCACCTCGCCGCAGGACGCGCTATCGTCTACAAAGACACCAAAATTGGCCCGCACCATATTCGCGAATGGCCCGACGGTCGCCGGGAATTCGTGACCCTCAATGAAAAGTACGAAGTCGTCGTTATCGGTCCCGTCGAGTGAAACCCCAGCTTTGGATTTGCGCCGGTCCCAACGGGGCCGGTAAGAGCACGCTTGTGGCTGAAAGAAATGACGGCCGGCTCCCAATCGTAAATCCTGATATCATCGCGGCACAGTCCCCCGGAATGGCACCCATTGCGGCAGGCCGAGAGGCGTTAGCGCAGCAGAAGGCGCTGATCGAAGCGAAGCAAAGCTTCATCGTGGAAACCACACTCTCCGGGCGACGGGAAGTCGAGTTGATGAAAACGGCCAAGGCGGCGGGATTCAAAGTCAACCTTGCCTATGTCGGTGTGGACGAGCCTATGACCTCGATGTTCCGAGTTGGAATTAGGGTCCAGGCAGGCGGTCACAACGTCCCGCCAGAAGATATCGCACGCCGGTTTCAACGAAGCCTCAACAACCTGGCCCCGGCAATGGCCGTCGCGGATCGCAGCTATGTCTTGGACAACACCACGAAAAAACAACGGCTCATCCTCGTCCAGGACGAGGGCAGGGTTCGTGCGGTGAGTCGGTCGATCCCGGCCTGGGCGAAACCCAATCTGGACAAGTCGGTTCGGCAGGGGTTCGCGAAATCTCGTGAGCGGAAAGAGGATAGAGGTCGGTAGGGCTGCTAACCAAGATCAATAGCCGTGATGATCACTGATCTGGCCCCCTGAAGAATACGGATTTTTGGGTTAGTCTGTTCTCTGGCTGAGGAGAGAGACGATAAAGAGAACTACTGATCTTCAAAAGCCGATGATACGGAGTCTGCAAACTCGCGCCATTCGTCGTATTGTACATCTTCGAACGAGCTAACCGTCAGTTGCTCATCGATCGAATGGTTATTGCTGAAAATCATTAGATTGTCGCACGCCCATCTTGCCGAAGGCGCGAGCAAGCCATCGAAACCCAGAAAATTCATCGCAGCCCCTACCAACTGCGTCTGCTCATAGTCTCTTTCCGTGTACCGGCTGGGATCGATTCCAACTGAGCGCAGATCGCCAATCGCTAACCTAAGAGCCTTCTTGACGGAAACGTTGATCGTGTGAACACGGAGGGTTTTTTGCGGAATAGGGGTAAGAAGTCCCAGATAGGACGCGACTTCTGCAATAGCACCGTTTCGCTCAGTGCTCGTGTACAAAATCGAGAATCCGCCAGGTTTGTGTTCCGGGATTGCCCACCGACCGCCGGACGGAGACGAAGCGGTTGGATCTGATTTCAAACCGGTTGTTCGAAAAACGTCTCCATCATAAGACGTTTGCGGTAGCTTCTCGATTTGTTCGATGAGTTCTAAGCTGTGGATCATGAATTCTTCTTAGTTGTTGGCTACATATAAACAGCGTCCCTTACCTGACTAACAAGCTCCATCACTCTCTCAATATTCCCTTCTTGAATCAATGAGGCTGGTGAAACCCCGTCTAGAAGTTTCTGTCGAGAAAACAACCATTGGCGAGCTTCATTCGGCTCATAAATATCTGAGAGCTGGTCTACAATATACTCAAGCTCCAACAACACCCTTTCGGTACTCGGATGCGGATAAGCATGGCCTTGGTTCCACCTGGAAACAGTTTCAGGCCGCGCGCCCAAAATTTGCGCAACGTCAGCGTTTTTCAAAGACGCTTTCTCTCGAATAGATTCTAGTTTTCTTGCCAACGCGGTCATAATTCACCTTCTCATGTTTGCGTTACTCGTAACGACAATTCCTTTCTTGCGCGTTAAACAATTAGTCCACTTGTGATCTCTCACTACGGGTCAATGGTACCAATGCTGCGGAAGCCATCTTGTCGATATCAGCAAAATGACTAATGGCACTCCGAAAACGCCCTAGCGCTGTGTTCCTATTTACCAACTTCTTCTTGAGTGCGTCGTCAATCGCGCCCAAGCCGCTTGCCGCAGCAACATCATCCGACACAGCACGCACCTGTCGCTCGATGTAATTCTGCACCCGAATTGACGCAGGAACGGTTGCCAAATCGGAAACAGCATTACTGCGCTGATGAACGAAGTGCTTCATCGGGTTACTAACCATGTCATTCACTCCACCGGGACAACAATGCGTATCACGACAGCCAAACCGACCATGCGTGCGCGAAGAACTATCGAAAAACGCTTTTGCGTCTTCCTTCTTCATGAACATATCGAGCCGTTGGATATAGACTCGCGTAGAATGTCCACCGCCTCCTTGCCTACCCTTCGGGGGGTTCCTCCACCCACCTGTATCAAACTTCTCCAAGAACGTTAGACCGTGAGCCAAACCACCGACAGCACCGAACGCGAGCGCGCCCATGCCGCTTAACCCACCGACATGATCTGCAATAACAGGCACTCCGAGCGCGTGAAAGTCACGCGCAGCCTCAATAAATGCCACAGTCTTCTCACCAGTCGCATCCGAACCAAAGTTCTCAATACGAAGCCAAATTGCATCCATCGGCGCATCTGCCAATGCTCCAATAATCGCTGCACGCTGTAGACGATCACGGAGAACCTCCATGGGCATTCCAAGCGGATAAATGAGCCCAGCACTAGAGGAGAGATTATCCAAAACATCCCGAAGCCGCGCTGTTATCTCAATGTCCCGACGGAGCCATTTGTCATTCGCGCTGTTTAGCAAGTGAGTCAGACTCAACACCTGCGTAAAACGATTTGCTTCAATTGTTTCAGCAAGGCTCAAGACCTTGTCTGCCCCCAACTGCCCTTCAAAATCCATGTAAGTGTGCGGTCTATCGTTACCCCATGGAAGCTCTCCCATCTTTGGCGTGTAGCTACCGGGCAGCGCCATTGCGTGCGATTTAGGATCAAGGACGACATCAAGCCCTGCTTGAAGCGCCCGACTCCGAAGCTCCTGATGTCGATGAATATCGCCCGCATTAATCACAATGCCGTGGAAGTTTTTCTCACCACTTCCAAGCACCTCAAGAAGTTCACAATGCTGGTTGTGCCCGACTCGCAGATACAATCCAAAACCTGTCGGGGTAGGACGTAACTGCCGCGCACGCGGCAGATGAATAACATTGCCTGAATCGGACATGGCATACTCCTTTTTCTATGTTGCGTATATCATAGTCATTTCGATTGCGCAATCTATTGACGTTAAAATTGACATTTTGGTTGATGGGATTACTATTTATAACGATATCAATTCGTTATGGTGTGGAAGGCCGTTTTAGACCCGCCAAAGCTGGTGCTTTTTACGTACAAACTAGTGTTTGAGGTGTTGATAGGCGGTACCAGCCTCGGCTGGGGTGAACACGGCGTCCACAAGGGCCAAGGCCGTGTTCACCCCAGCCGAGGCAAAAACCTTTGTTTTTCCGCAACTAGATGGATGCGCTAACCCGGAGGTAGCAGCGATGAAAGACTCATATGGATCACGACGAAGATACCTCAGAGTGGCTTCGGTTTAGTCGCGAAGAGTTCGAAGAGCTTAAAATATATTTATATGAATTCGAGGTGCTGGAGGAGCAGCGACTTTGGATGAATGGCGAAGGGTGGGTATATCTCAGGTTTGAATCTCGGATAGCGCCCATGGTTCTGTTGCGGTTAGTGGGCAAGCGATAATATTTGATACGGAAAATGCCTCGCACATGGCGTCACGGCGATGGGTTCTTAACGAAGCTGATTACCTGAAAAATATACTCCGCCATAGAATGGTATTTAAGCTGTTTTGCATCGACGAATAGGATACCAACCCGTGTACTGCCGCATGTCGGTTCGGTATCGGGTCTTGTTCAAAACGCTGTCGATCCAGATCGGTTTTGATATTCGACAATTAGTCACAGGCGTGGACAAACGATACCCTTCCGGAGGCCTCAGATGACGCCCGGCGCCCGCAAGAAACGCCAGGACCGCGGCGAGATCCCTGTTCTTTCAGTTACGGTCGCCGCCGGACAAACGAATCCTCCGGGACTGGATCGAAGACTATGTCGAGCGCGACGCCAAACCGGCGACGCTCAAGACCTGGCTCAGCTGTTTGAGGAGTTTCGAGCGCCTGCGTCAGTAGATTGCCGAGCTGCAGTCCGTCCCGAGTAACCGTCAGCCGAACGCCATCTTCGACCAGGGCCTCGATCGCGCCATCAAGGCCTATGAAAAACGCGTCGGTGCGAAACCCGACCAGGCGCACCCGATCCGGCTCGCCGATCTGCGCCGGCTGCGGGCCGGATTCTCGACGCGGACCTGCCGGCCGCAAAACAGGCATGGGCGGACGACCGGGTCGAGATCGAGGCCGAACTCCAGGACCTGCTCGCCGACAAGACGCGCGCCATCCTCAAGGAGAATGGGGAGAGAAGGGCGCTCGGATTCGAGCCGCTGCCCCTACCCAAGGTCGATCTCGGAAACGTCCTGCCGGCAGAGCCGCTGCGGCTGATGCGCCGCGCCATCATCCTCGGTCTCGGCTATAACGGGTTGCTGCGGCCGGCGGAGGCTACGGCGCTGCGCGTCGGCGACCTCTGGCGCCTGCCGCACCATGACCGGCCAGACGAGCTGCTCTGTGTCATCCGTCGCTCGAAACGCGACCAGGTCGGGATCGAGCAGCCCGACTTCGTGATCGATGCCGTGACGGCCGAACTGCTGCTCGACTATTGGCAGGTGATCGGGATCGACTGGACCGTGCCGGCCGGCGCCGCGCTCTCAGACGACGAGGCTGCCACAACACCCTATACGCTGCCCTGGATGCAGTCCGTCTTCTGCGGGCCCGGGAAGAGGGTCGAGAAGATGCTGGTCGAAACCTACAGGCCGATGTCGCAGAACCGGTTTGGGCTTGAGGTCCAGGCGGCGGCCGCGGCGGATCGGGACCTGGCGCCCAGGCTCGAGAAAATCTCAGGCTATTCGCTGCGGGTCGGGGCGGCGCTGACTTTGGCGGAAGAATCGGATGAAGAGGGCAGGGGGATCGCGCTCAACGAACTGATGGATCAGATGCGGCACTCATCCCCGACCGTCACCATGCGCTACCTGAAACAGGCCGGCCGGCGGGCCGTGCAACGGCGGTTTACGGCGAGTCGGCTGTAGCGGCGCCCTTGAATCAATTGTGACGCGTGTCATATAATAGAGTGTCACGTGACACGGTCGCCAAGGAGGCAGGGATGTCGGAAAGCAAGACGGAAACACGAAGTGGCGGTTATGGGGCGACGATCGTTTCCAGGAAGACGGCCAAGGCGCAGAGCGGGAAAAGAAAGCTAATCAAGGTACACACGCCGCATGGCGACTACGTGATCGGCAACGAATCCAGTATCCGAATGCACGGCTTAATCCTCGAGGGTGCACCGATCTCTATTGTATCGGACCTTGTCCGCGATTTCGAAGCCCTCAAAGACCCTGCCATCTTCCAGAAGGCGACGGGCATGTCCATGCGGACATATCATCGGAAGAAAAAGCAGGACCGCCTCACGCCGGTCCAGGGCGAGCGAACCCTTCGGTTCAAAAAGCTTTATGAAAAAGCAAAGGAGGTCTTCCAGTCCGAGGACAAGGCCGAGGAGTGGATGGTCTCACCTGCCCTGGCGCTCTCGGGTGAAAGACCGGTCGACCTTGTCGCGACGGAGTACGGCGCCGAGATGGTCGAGGATGTGCTCACGCGACTGGAATACGGGGTCTATACGTGATCCTAGACGCCAACGGTGATCCCGAAACTCTCTCTGTCGCCTGGCGATTGGACCGATTGAAGCACAAGGACACATGGGATTCCGGTGAGGGCGCCTTTCTTGGGGGGGGCCGGTGGAACACCAAAGACGTTCACGCTGTCTATTGCGCCCTCGATGCGGCTACGGCAATCATGGAGGTCACGGTTCACAGTGGCTTCGGCGATCTCGATGCGGTCCCTCGTGTTATGACGAAACTCACCTTGAACGATTCCTCAACCATCCATGTCTTGCGGCCGGAGCACGTCCCGAACCCGAACTGGCTCGTGCCCGCGAATCCGACGCCGAACCAGCAGGAGTTCGGCAATGACCTCTTGGCCGAACATGGAGTATTTTTTGTGCCGAGCGTGGTCTCGAAGCACTCGTGGAACCTTGTTTTTCTGGCCGGAGCCTTTGCTGATTATAGCCTAGTGTCGCAGGAAAGATTTGCCCTCGATCCGCGCCTGGTAACCACGAAATAATCAAACCCGAAACAGTTTCTATAGACACGCCGCTTGCCCGCGTAGCCGACGTTTTGCTGCCGAGGATTGCCAAAGTCTGATCCAGCAAACGGCGCATCGGGGAGAATTGGGATGTTATCGCAAAGGCAGGCTGATTTAGTCTGCAGTCAAACAACGTGCATGAGGAGGAAATCCTTTGTCTGAAGATGGCGTTTCAGCCGAGATCAATGTGGAGGACATTTTTGGCGCGGCCGGCGATCGCGTTCTCGAGGCGTTGGAGCCGAACGACTTCTTCTCAAGCTTCCAGATCGAGGTCTATGACGAGCGGGTTCCGAATATGCAGGGCGGTGAGAACGTCGGGATCAGTTATGCGGCGGGAACCGTGGAAGAACCGGTCATCCTGGTGAATCTGGACTATTTCGAGGAGTACTGCGCCAAGGCAAAGGATGAGGATGATGCGATCAACAAGATCGTCCAGCTCCTGATCCTATGTCTGATTACGGCCTACTATGAAGGAATGATGGGCTCCAGTCGGCCGATGCCGGCCGCTCATCTACGATTGGCGATGGAACGGGTCATCATTCCCTTTGAGACGACGGGCGTGTTGAGTTTCGCGAAGTTCCCGACGGAGGGAGAGGTTGAGCAGCGAAAGTGAATCCTGCGCCTTTCTGAGATTTCGAAGGAAGATCTGCTAAGGGAAGGCCAGACTGGAACTGGTCCAGTTGCTCTCATGCGTTGCGTCGCCTTTTAACCGAATGCCGATTAGCGGGCATCGCATTTTCTACCGTCGAATTTATTGCTAGATCATGAGACTGATACTTCCCTTCCGGCGTCCAAGACGGACCTCTCGCTTGAGTGGACTTGTATCGGTTTTGTGCCGGTCACCCAATTCATTACGCCACCCTGGCTTCGAACGCGAGCGGGCTGATACCGGCCAGATATGAATGACGGCGGCGTGTGTTGTAGAAGCCATTGATGTACTGGAAGATGGCGGCTTCAGCCTGACGGCGCGTGCCTGATGCTCCGCGCTCTTGACCGCCACGGAATGCAGGTTCGGACGCATCGCCGCCTCCGCAATTGCGGAGGCATCAGCGGCATCGTTCTTCTGCCGCTTGACGAACGGCTTCACGGAAATCGACGGATTCAGCCGGACTTCGTGTCCGAGTCTTTGTGCAAACCTCCCTCAGTAGTGGCTGGTTGTTCAGGCCTCCATCGCCACAATGCAGGATGCCTGCGCCTCTAGGAGCTATTCCAGCTTCGCCCGGGAAATCACGCGGTTTTATAGAACCGCCCCACCCTGATCCGTCGCGCAGACCTGGAAGCTCCGTTTCGCAATGTCGATCGCCAGAATATGAATGTCAGCCATTATGCCTCTCCTTCGATGACGTCACCGCGGCGCCGCTCAGGCATCATACGCTGCCAATCGAAGGGGGCATCCATCCCATCAGTTCACACCGGATTGTGCAGGTTTTAGCAAAGCGGTTGTCAGAGATTTGCCGAAACAACAATCAATTCGGTGAAGGCCTATCGTGATCACTAGTCTCGCAAAGACCATGGTCGCCTAAAACTTCAATGACCCGACAGTTTGAAACTTTCCCACCCTTGCATTGCTCGATCATGCGCTCCAGTTCAACCCGAAGGGCCAAGAGCCGTTGGATTCGCATTTCTACTTCTTCCAATTGTTCTTTCGCAATCGCATCTGCTGCGTTGCATGACTGCTCAGGATTATCCGTCAAACTGACAAGGTCCCGGATAGCTTGGAGTGGAAAACCCAATTCACGAGCATGGCGGATAAACTTCAGCCGCTGCACCGTCTTATTGTCATACAATCGATGGTTTCCCTCAGAACGCCAAGGCAATGGTAACAGCCCGATTTGCTCGTAGTATCTGATCGTTTGAATTTTACAGTTTGCTGCTTTGGCGACACGACCGATCGTAAATGGTTCCATATCGATTTTTCCCTTGAATCTACAGTTACTGTAGGAAGTACTTATTATCTACTCGGCTGTGAAGTGATTTCTTGAAGGTCGCTGCATCCGCGCACTACTGCAAAGTTCAGTAATTTGAGATCGTTATAGAAACATGTCTTCTGCCTCGATATCCAGCCGCGGCGGCACCGGATCTTTGTTCGAACAATATAGCGGAATGCTCTTGTTCCTTTTTAACGTGGCTCTGGCCATTCCCGTATTTTGGTTTGGACTCGTCTCACTGAAGGATGCCTGGTCGGTTCCGGAATATAGCCATGGTCCGCTGATCCCGATTGTTTCCGCGTATCTGTTCCTGCGGGAAATGAAGTTCGTACCGCCCACGGACAGAACGGTCGTAGATCGGTGGCCGGGTTTTTGGGTGATGATGGTGGCTTTGCTGGTTGCGACGATCGGAAACGTCGCACGCATTCCTGATATAGTCACCTATGGGATGATCGTCTGGATTTGGGGTTTGGTACTGCTCAGTTTCGGCGCGAAGCGCGGGATTGTCCTTTGGACGGGTGTACTTCACCTGATTTTCATGCTGCCACTGCCGAATTTCCTTTATTGGCAGATTTCGACGCAACTTCAGTTCGTCTCTTCCGAAATTGGAGTCCAACTTGTCCGGTCTTTTGATATTCCCGTCTTTCTGGACGGCAATGTTATCGATCTCGGTATTTACAAGCTGCAAGTGGCTGAAGCGTGCAGCGGGTTGCGTTACTTATTTCCGGTCATGAGCTTCAGTTATATTTTCTCTGTCTTATATCAGGGCCCGCGCTGGCATAAGGTCGTGCTTCTGATCACTGCAGCGCCGATTACGGTCCTGATGAACAGTTTCCGGATCGGAGTGATTGGGGTTCTGGTCAACTACTACGGCATCGAACAGGCAGAAGGCTTTCTCCATTCCTTCGAGGGCTGGGTCATTTTCGGCGCCTGTGTGGGCATATTGTTCGCCCTGGCGGTTCTTATGCAACGGCTGACGCCGAACCCTATGCCGCTCGCCGACACAATTGATCTCGATTTCAGCAAGCTACAAACCGAATTGGCGCGGATCATGGATCACGTCCCATCGAAAGCGATGATCGCGCTTACGATAGCCATGGCAGCGCTGACCGGTACGATGTATGGCATGCCTCCGCGGAGTGTTGTCGAGACAGAGAGGGAGGATTTTTCGTTTTACCCGCTTTCTTATGAAGGCTGGCAGGGTGACCGGCGTTATCTTGAACCGGTTATTGAAGACGTCCTTGGTGCTGATGACTATCTCTACACGAACTTCGTACACACAGACGAAGTTGCGCCGGTAGATTTCTTTATTGCTTATTACTATAAGCTCACGGAAGGTAGTGGTATCCATTCACCCGAGGTCTGCATTCCGTCAGGCGGGTGGGAAATCTCGCGAATAAAAGAGAAAACGATCGAGTTGCTGGTCGACGGACAGTTTATGAAACTGACAGTCAATCGGGCAATTATCCAAAAAGGCTTGAGCAGACAGCTCGTCTACTACTGGTTTGATCAGCGCGGACGGAACCTAACTAGCGACTATGAAGCAAAAGCATATGCCATCTGGGATGCCGCTGTTCGGCGCCGGACAGACGGCGGGTTAGTCCGGGCGATTACGCCGATCGTGCCCAATGAACTGGAAGCAGCTGCCGATGCACGTTTAATACGGTTCCTTAGCGATAGCGTCGGCCTCCTGCCAAAGTTCGTTCCAAACTGACTGACGCCCCTGTTTGACGCGATTTTTGGAGCCGCATCAGCCAACAATTCCTATTCAGGGGTGCTGGTCCTTTCATTTTAATTCCTTCTCCTACAAACCGCTCGTTTCTAAGTGAGATTATCTTCATTTTACCCTTGAACCTACAGTTACTGTAGACCTTACATAGGGAAGGTCTGGTAAGAATGTTCATAATTTTTGGAGACCATCATGTCTGCTGGCTGCTGCCATCACGATACAAAATTTGACGGTGCTTCCAAGGGTTTCCGGCAGGCCCTTTGGGTCGTTATTGGCATTAACGCGAGTATGTTCATCGTCGAGATGACAGCCGGCGCGCTGTCCGGATCGCAAGCGCTAAAGGCGGATGCACTCGATTTCCTGGGTGACTCCCTAACGTACGGAATAAGTTTGTTTGTCTTGGGGATGTCCTTACAAATCCGCGCTACGGCGGCGCTTATCAAGGGTGTCAGCTTAGCTTTGATGGGCCTTTGGGTCTTCGGCTCCACGGCCTACCAAGTGCTCGTACTTGGCCTACCAAGTGCTCCCGTGATGGGCGCTGTTGGGGTGCTGGCGCTTGTTGCCAATCTCGCGAGCGTTTTGGTGCTCATGCGTTATAAAGATGGCGATGCAAATGTTCGGTCAGTGTGGCTTTGTAGCCGCAACGACGCGATCGGAAACGTCGCTGTCATCGTTGCGGCAGGCGGCGTCGGGCTTACCGGGACGGCATGGCCGGACTTGGCCGTTGCGGGGTTGATGGCGGGACTCTTCTTGTGGTCATCGGTGCAGATCATCATGCAAAGCCTGCAGGAGCGCCGCCAAGCGGTGAGAGTCGAGGCGGCCGAATAGGATGAGAACAGAGTTGCGGCCCGCGAAAGTCCAACAGAGCGCTCTGTTTCTGGCATGGCTGATTGCACTTGCGTCAACACTCGGCGCGCTCTTCATCGGCGAAGTCATGGAACGAACACCTTGTATCTTGTGCTGGTACCAGCGCATCGCGATGTTCCCGCTTGCGATTATTCTCGGTATCGCAGCTTACTCATCGGACAAGGCGGTCACACGATACGTCCTCCCGATAGCGGCAATCGGCGGCCTTGTCGCTGTGTGGCACACCCTGCTATTCGCAGGCATTGTTCCTGAGGCGGTCCAGCCTTGCACGCAAGGCGGACCGTCCTGCACAGACGACGAACAAATCATTTTTGGGATGCCGCTGCCATTCTTGTCCTCTGCGGCATTCGCGGCGATCGTCCTGTTACTCACAGTTCCATTCAGAAAGGGCACGAAATGAACCGTCGAACCGTCATAGCGGCCACTACCCTTGTGGCTGCCGGGGTTTTTGCCGCCGGCACTTTGCTGTATCAATCGACAAGCGGCCAACAGTCAGCTGCGGCGATCGCTGCAGCAAATGAACCGCCGCTTGTACGGCCGCATGCCCCGGTCTTAGGGCCTGTCGACGCTCCGGTCACCATTGTCGAATTCTTAGATCCCGCTTGCGAGGCCTGCCGAGCGTTCCACCCAATAGTTAAAGAAATAATGGCGAAATTTCCCGATAAAGTTCGCGTGGTGATTCGGTACGCCGCTTTTCATCCTACCTCTGCGGATGCAGTACGCATTCTCGAAGCAGCACGTTTGCAGGACAAATTCGTAACAGTACTTGAACGGCTTTTCGAAACCCAACCGCAATGGGCACCACATGGACGCCCTGCCGACAGCGCTTGGACGGTCCTCGATGGCACGGGGCTGTATATCGCGAAAGCCAAGTTGGACGCGAAATCTCCAGACGTCGTGGGCACCATGAATTTGGATGCCGCTGACGTAAAAGCGGCTAACGTTACCAAGACACCTACTTTCTTCGTCAACGGAAAACCACTTTCCAAGTTCGGCGCTCAGCAACTTTACGATTTGGTCGAGGATGAGGTTGCGGCGAATTGACTACCGTTCGATCAATTCTATGGGTCGCGGTTGCTGTTGCACTGGCGGTCTTCATCTGGCTCAACGTGTGGCTGGACAGCGGGCAACATGCCATAGATGACTCCTCGAACGGGCCGACATCCGCCGTTAGTCCCACTTTCTCGCTGACCGATCAACTAGGGAATTTCGTTACGGAACAAGCCTATCGGGGCGAATGGCTTCTAGTGTTTTTCGGGTTCACCAACTGCCCTGACATCTGCCCAACGACACTTGCTGAACTCGCACAAGTGATGGAGGGGCTTGGTACGAACGCTGAATCGGTAACGCCGTTGTTTATCTCAATTGATCCGAGTCGCGACCGACCAAAGACTATGGCGGAGTACCTCGCCGCCTTTCATTCCACCATTGTTGGGTTGACGGGAACTGCGGCCCAAATCTCTGCGGCAGTAGGATCGTTCAAGGCGTATTTTGAGAAACGGCCACTGGCATCCGCGCCGGACGGATACACCATGGGCCATACTTCCGCAGTGTATCTTATTTCTCCCACTGGGGTGTTCGTTCGAACTTACAGTTATGGAACGCCCGCGGAAGAAATTGTCACAGACCTTCAACAAAGATTATGAGGACCGCTTTGATCCGTGTTCTACCACGAATACTCGTTTCCTTCGTCTTCCTTATCGCGGCAACCACTGCCTCCGCCGAGCAGGTCAGGGGCGGTGACTTGGTTGTTGAAATGCCGTGGGCCCGCGCGTCAATCGGAACGTCACGTCCTGCCGCTGCTTACCTAACCATCAAGAACGAGGGGTTGTCCGCTGACACCCTTTTGGGCGTTAAGACGGACGCTGCAGCCACGCCGGAAGTCCACAAGATGGAAATGAGGGACGGCATCGCCAACATGGGTCCGGCGGGCCCGGTCGAAGTACCAGCTCAAGGTATCGTCACACTGGCTCCTGGCGGGATGCATGTCATGCTCAGGAATCTGAACCATCCGCTTAAGAAAGGCGAATATTTCTCGATGACTTTAATTTTCGAGAAAGAGGGGCAAATTAATATTGTTGTGCCCATCTACAGTATCGGGGCGTCCGGACCCGACGAATGAACAGCCTTGGAATCTTGGGACTCGTCGGTATTGGGGTTGCGGGTGTCGGATCGGCGATAATGCTTTTCGCCAGTTCTCTAACAGGGCATGCCGACCTCAAGCAATCGAATGAAGCAGCGACTCTCCTGAATAGTCGGACGAGCGAGCTAAATGTCGTGACTCAAAAAAAGATAGTCCAGCAGATGGCCGAGGATCTACGAGTCAACCTAACGCTCAACAAAGGCGATACTCTACTAAGCATTCTTGCCGATGCCGGTGTTTCAAATGGCGATGCGTATGCGGCCAGGGATAGCCTGAAGGAGATGATAGATCTTCGCTCGCTCAAGGTTGGCCAGCGGATTAGTCTAGGTTTTCGAACAGTCAGAGAAGCCCCGGCTGACCGACGTCTTGAAAATCTAGCGATGATCCCGGAAACGGATCGGCTTGTCGTGGTCAAACGGATTGCAGATCAAAGCTTCGACGCAATTTCTCGACCAATCAAACATGAGGTCGACCTAATTCCGGCATCTGGCAGGATTACGACCAGCCTTTACGAGGCTGCAAGGGTTCAAGGTGTACCGATGTCGGTGCTTCTACAAACATACGGCGTTCTTGGACATGCGGTTGACTTTCAGCGAGATATTCGCAGTGGCGATCGCTTTGATATCGGCTATGAAAGCTTCGATGATGGCGCCCTCGGCGGGAAGCATTCGGGAAAGCTCGTTTATATCTCCCTCAGGCTTGGTGATCGCACGCAAAGCTACTTCCGTCACAAAACCAAGGATGGATTTACTGGATTCTTCGATATAAGTGGCAACAGCGTCCAGACTAGTCTTCTAAAGACACCGGTTGACGGTGGACGGCTCTCGTCACTTTTCGGCAAACGTAAGCATCCCATCCTCGGTTATACCCGAATGCACAAGGGCCTCGACTTCGCTGCCCCATTGGGCACGCCAGTGTTAGCAGCGGGTGACGGGGTTATTACTGCACGAGAACTTAAGGGCAGCTTTGGAAAGTACGTCAGCATTCGACATGACAATCAATATTCCACCTCGTATGCCCATCTCAGCAAATACGAAGACAGTATCAAGCCAGGCCGTCTTGTTCGACAGGGCGATGTGATTGGATATGTTGGCTCAACCGGTCTGGCAACCGGCCCAAACCTGCACTATGAGGTTCAACGGGGCGGGAAGTCAGTGAATCCAATTGCAATCGATCTACCGTCGCAACGGGTTCTGACCGACAATGAATTGACGCGATTTCGGCAGGCGGCCAAACAGCTTTTGTCGAAACTGGATATCAGTATCTCCAAATTCGAAGCGCTGAATGAGACCTCTCTCCAAGAAACGGGGTCGGGTAGTGGGTAGAGACCACACAACAAAGAAACGCGTTCGGACGTACGTCTGGGCATTGGCATCCGCCGGACTGTTGTCGGTAGTGGACCTCTCGGCGAAATGGGCCATGGTCACAATCGTGATGGACCCACCGCGTAGCATCCCCGTCCTGCCTTTCTTCGATCTTGTGCTCGTTTTCAACCGGGGGGTCAGCTTTGGCATGCTGAGTGATTTGGGTGCCTGGGGTCCGAGTATACTCTCCGGAGTTGCCATGGGAATTGTCAGCATGATGTGCGTCTGGCTTTGGCATGCTCCACGTAGAATCGACGTAGTGGCAATCACGTTGATCATAGGCGGTGCCATAGGCAATCTTATTGACCGCCTTCATGACGAAGCGGTGACAGACTTTTTGAGTCTGTATGCCGGCCCCTATCATTGGCCGGCATTCAACGGAGCGGATGTTTTCATCGTAACCGGGGTATCCTTTCTGCTCTTATCCAACCTTCGAAGCGATCCGGCACCACCGCGCGAATCCCTCCAAACAATGAAAATGGACCAATCGAAAAAGGAGAACTAAAGACGTGACCATCTCCCGACGCGATGTGGCGTTAGCTCTCGCTGGCACAATCTGTGCCCTTGGCGGAACATTACTGTTCGGCTGGTGGCAGGTAGACGGTCCTGGAGCGTCTCGACAACCGGCACGTTCCAATAACTTACCTCTTCATTTTTATAAGATGGACTTCTCGTTAATCGACCATTCCGGTAGAGTGGTCAGGCCGATTGATTGGATCGGTCGTCCCACCCTTGTGTTCTTCGGATTCACATATTGCCCTGATGTATGTCCGACGACCCTCAGCAATATAACAGGCTGGTTGGAGGAGCTCGGTGACGAGGCAGTTCGCTTGCGTGCGGCATTCATCACAGTGGACCCCGAACGGGACAACGTTCAGTCAATGGCTGATTATGTCAGTTACTTCCATCCGTCCATCATCGGCTATACCGGCGGTCCCGATCAGATTGCTGAAGCGGCCAGGATGTTCCGGGTTAAGTACGAAAAAGTATTCACGAAGGACGACTACACAATGAACCATACCGCCAGTGTATTCGTATACGATAAGCTGGGCGAATTCGTTAGCATCATTGATTACCATGAGCCGCAAGAATACGCGGTCCCAAAGATTCGGAGGGCGTTATCATAGCCTTTGTCCAGGATATTAGTAAGCGATGTTCTGGCCACACCTTCCATCTGAGGAAACTACCCGAGAGTCCCAGCGTGGTCTTGCTATGTTGGGATTTTCTCCGCGGGGCACTCAACGGGGTTTGTCACAAATATTGATTTAGTAGTTGGATCCGCGCCGAGGAAAATTAATAAATGGACAACTTCATGGCTCTGTTGGAGGAGTATGGGCTTCTGCTTTACCTGCTCCTCTTTTTATATTGCAGCTTAAAAAGTGGGATCTTGCCACTTTTCGCGGGATTCGCTGCATACGAGGGCGCGTTGGACGTCGACGTCGTTTTGGTGGCGACATTCGCGGGCGGATATCTGGGAGACGAATTGCGTTTCGCCGTAGCGAGGCGATACGGACCGAGTGTAGCCGCGCGTTGGCCGCGGCTTCAAAAAGCCATACGCCAAGCGCGCATTCTCATGGCACGGTATGGCGCACTGTATGTTTTCATTTATCGCTATCCAAAGGGAATGCGCACAATCGGTGCCATTCCTGTAGGACTCGGCGAAATGCCGTGGATCATGTTCACGTGCTTGAATGCGGCTTCGGCGGCGCTCTGGACGAGTGTTCTTGTTCTAGGTGGTTACTTTTTTGGCGACTTGATTTCTTCGTCCTCGGAGAGGGGCTGGTTGGTTTTGAGTATTCTTTTCCTGGCAGTTTTTTTAACCGCGGCCTACGCGGCTTGGCGACGGGTTTCCCAGCCTTCTTACGAAGAAGGTTCCTGACCACGAATCGAGTGAGGTCATAGGGCTATTTGAATCGACAAAATCCTGCCCAGCTTTTCACTCAGGACCATCCGAAACTGAACCTATTTGGC
>Ga0209475_10001163_pt1 | contig 35861 bp, 28 predicted proteins | sample tdDd471_FD_187128 | JGI IMG/M metagenome (GOLD analysis project Ga0209475, IMG submission 187128) | Marine sediment microbial communities from the Atlantic coast under amendment with organic carbon and nitrate - tdDd47.1 (SPAdes)... | ecosystem: Environmental > Aquatic > Marine > Coastal >... | reverse complement strand
TGGACTTGTGGCATGGACTCCCTCATTGTATGCTGTGTGAAATATCAATAACTTGGTATCATTTCAAAATGAGAGTGATTTTTCAACCCTTTATTTTTTTTTCTTTGAAATGCAATTCTAACCACTGGTTTTAATAGCTCTTTTTTGTTATTTTGGATTTGACGCTAATATTCGAGATCAGGATGTCTGAAGTTAAAGAATCCGGTGATTGGAAAGCACATTTGGTGAATCCACCGAAGAATATTACTCTGGCTGAGTGTGATAGTAAATATAACTTAAAACAGGGTGCTTGTGAATTTGCTAAGGGGATTTCAGTATTAAAATAAATCTTTTTTATATTACAATGCTGATGGTCCTGTTGTTGGTTTCCCTTATATTAACTGGGTTAGACAATTAATTTTTGACATGAAATTTCAGCTAAACTGGGATATTGCTGATTTACAAAGTTGGGGCCACAAAAAAACTTGGTTCTCACATCAAGTTAAGTCATGGCCCCGGGGGTGTAAAATCTCAGCGTCTTTAGCTTCCAGTCACTCTAATTAGAACAAAGGGAGGCGTTCTAGTTTAAGCAGGTTTAGAATTTCATGAAAAAACTAAACACACCGAGAAATTTTCTTTGCTTTTTATCGCAAATATTAGGGTTGTTACGCAGCAGTGGCTGTCGTCTCAGCATTTAATAGTGATTCATCCCCGAAAAACGGTACATTTAAATACTCACAAATCGTTTTCAAATCCATTTCGGCATTTTGTAAGCAGCTGGTTCCACCTGGAGAAGGCGTTAAGTTAAAGATCAAGCCATCTCCCGGAGCTATTTTGCCTTCTCCCAATTTTAATTCGCGGGTATTTTTATCAATTAATTGAGGTCTTAAACCACCGATTCGATTGGCAAATTTTACATCTTCAAACTTTAAAGAAGGCACAATTTTTTGCACTTCTTTTAAGAATAACCAGCGACGTAAAACGGGAACTTCAAACAATAAGTTTTTAATTAAATAGTGACGAATATCTTTAACGCCTAATAAATCTTTATAGACGGCAAAAACATCACTATCTAACCGCAATACGCGTAATAGATCCGGTACCGAACGAATGTTATAACGTTCAAGCATAGGAAGTACGATGGCCGTGGGACCGAAACGTGTTTTGCCAGGTACTAATAGATCCGGATCACCATGTACGGCAGCAAAGGGCAGTTTGTCGTTTTGTACGGTGTATACTTTCCCGTTTAGTACTTCCGGCGTGAAGTAGAAACTTCCGCCCATCGGTAATATGGAACAATCCAAACCATAACCCATTTTTTGAGCTAAAAGTAAACTATAACCGCTAGCACAGGTGACCACTGCATCAGCTTCAATAATGCCTTCGGAAGTTTTGACTTGATAAACACCCTCTTTCTTTTCGATTGAGTTTACCGTGTCGCCAAGATGCAAATTAATATCTTTGCCCGGAACAGCCTGTGCTGATTTAACAAAAGAACGGGCTAGGGCTCCGAAATCGACGGCGGTAGCTTCGTCTTCAGAACCTAAAGCGACGATTTCATCTTTTCGTTTTTCACCATTTACGAGCGCCACATTAGGTTCGATGCGTGCAATATCGTTCGCTTCTAATAAGCGCATTGCTGGGTAATGCTCAGAGAAGACATTAAAACGATCCCGTAATTGTTGGCACTCCTGAGCACCGACACCGAGAACCATTTTTGAAAAATTATGAACTAGTTTGTCTTCTTTACCATCGGTTTGTGAATAATTAACTATCATATCAGCAGCACGTTTAACAACCAGTGCTTTCTCTAATGTATAGTTAGTTTCTATATCTCCGCAATGCATGGTCTGGCTATTACTACCTCCATGGGAATTCACCTGAGCCAGTTCAGTGTGCTTTTCGATTAAACCAATATTCTGCAGTCCTGAATATTTCGTTGCCATATATAGTAGAGCCGTACCACTGACGCCACCACCTATTATTAACAATTGATATTTTTTGTGCATATATTACTCTCTCGTTATTGTAAATCTTCTAACTGTGCAGCGTATTCTATTGTGGCTACACAATGATAATTCTATCTAAAATCAGTTTCTTACCTTTTCGTTGTCTCTTTTTGTTGAAATTTAATAGTAAATAAATTTATTATTAAGTTTGTTTTTTTTGCAAAATTTATCAGGATACCGGTTACAGTATCCTGAGCATATAGTTAGCTTGAGTCTGTTGTTCTAAATAAAAGAAGAATGCTATTGATCCGTTATATCGAGGGCTTCCCGAATAACTTTCTCCTGTGATACCACAAAGACCTTATGACTTCCTTCGGCAGGAGCGGCCATTGCTGGTCTGCTCACAACTTCTAGACGGGCAAAACCGCCCAGTGCCAGACGCAACCAGGGTTGAATACTTAACCAGGCGCCCTGATTAAGCGGTTCTTCCTGACACCAAATGAAGTTTTCGACATTTGGATATTGTTCCAACAAGGAACATAGGATTGCTTCTGGGAATGGATAAAGTTGTTCGATACGAATTAAGGCAATATGCTTGAGATCTTCTTTCCGCCGTCTTTCTAATAGTTCGTAATAGACTTTACCACTACAGAAAACCATACGGGTAATTGCTTCTTTATCCAAATCGTCATACTCATCGATTACCGGTTTGAATTCCCCTTCAGTGAACTGGGAAACATTGCTAACCGCAAGAGGATGACGTAGTAAACTTTTGGGTGTCATAACAATTAATGGGGTTCTAAAGCGACGATGCATTTGTCGCCTTAGCATGTGGAAAACCTGTGCCGGTGTACTGGGTACACAAACTTGCATATTTTCCTGCGCACATAATTGCATATAACGTTCTAGGCGGGCTGATGAATGTTCTGGCCCCATTCCTTCGTAACCATGTGGCAGGAACATAACCAAACCACAGAGCAGGTTCCACTTTTGTTCGGCAGAACTAATAAATTGATCAATAACGACTTGAGCACCATTGGCGAAATCTCCAAACTGTGCTTCCCAAATAATCAGTTTATTTGCTTCGGTAGAAGCATAACCGTATTCAAAGGCTAATACTGCTTCTTCCGATAATAAGGAATCAATCACCACAAAAGAAGTCTTCTCATCACCTACATGGTGCAGTGGGACATGATGAGCACCGGTATTTTGATCGTGTAAAACCGCATGACGATGGAAAAAGGTTCCGCGTCCACAGTCTTCACCGGATAAGCGCACTGGATAGCCTTCATCTAATAAACTGGCATAGGCTAGGTTCTCACCAAATCCCCAGTCAGCAGCAAGTTCGCCGGAAGCCATTTGGACGCGTTTTTTCATAATTGCGCCAACGCGGGCATTGAGTTTGAAATCTTCCGGGACATTAATGAGTTTTTCGCTTAACTCAATGAACTTGTCCTTGCTAATGGTAGTATTGGCAGTTTCGGTCCAATGACTGTCCTTAAATTGTTTCCAATCAACTGGGTATTCGCGCTCGATGCCGGAGGCATCTAATAAATGTGGAACGGTTGGGGCACCATGAGTTAATGACTCTCTATATTTTGCCACCCATTCTTTGACGTCTTCTGTAGAGACCACTTTTTCATCAATCAGTTGTTGCGCATATAAGGATTGTGTAGAAGCCAAGGCCCGAATTTTTTTATACATCATAGGTTGGGTTGCCGGGGCTTCGTCGGCTTCATTATGGCCATGACGACGGTAACAAACCATATCAATAATCACGTCTTTCTTAAATTGATGACGATAATCAACTGCGATTTTAGTAATTTCCAATAAGGCTTCCGGATCATCTCCATTGACGTGGAAGACCGGGGCATCAATCATTTTTGCTAAATCTGTACAATAATCACTAGAGCGTACATCGGCGGCTTTACTGGTTGTGAAACCAATTTGGTTATTAATAACAATATGAACCGTACCTTGAGTTCCATAACCCTCGGTTTGGGACATATTCATGGTTTCCATGTTTACGCCCTGTCCTGCTAGAGCTGAGTCACCATGGATCACCAGAGGAAGCACCACATGGGCTTGATTATCCGGACGGCGATCTTGACGGGCGCGCACCGCGCCTTCGACAACAGGACCCACAATTTCCAAGTGAGAAGGGTTAAAAGCCATGGCAATATGAACTGGACCACCAGGGGTTTTCATATCGGAAGAATAACCCAAATGGTATTTTACGTCGCCGCTACGTTCGCCATGATCCACATCACCTTCAAATTCTCTAAATAAGGTGGAAGGTGATTTACCCATAATATTAATTAATACATTCAGACGGCCGCGGTGAGCCATACCAATCACGATTTGACGGGTACCCATGGCACCGGAATGCTGAATTAATTCATCCATCATGGGGATTAATGATTCGCCACCTTCTAAGGAGAAGCGTTTTTGTCCCACGTATTTAGAATGTAGATAACGTTCTAAGGTCTCGGCGGCAATTAGCTTTTTAAGAATATTTTTGCGTTTGCCGGCATCGGTCATTTTGCATTTTAAGCCTTCAATTCGGCTTTGGATCCAACGCTTTTCTTCAACGCTGGAAATAAACATATATTGTGCACCGACCGAGCTGCAATAGGTCGTTTCCAGACAGGCAATAATGTCTTCAAGAGTGAGTTGATCGGGGCCGTTTAGAGAGCCAGTTAAAAAAGTCTTAGATAAATCGTCTTTGCTTAAACCATGATACCCCAGGGTTAATTCCGGGACTGCTTTTTTTTCTAAATGATTTATTGGATTGGTTTCGGCTTTGTTATGCCCCAGAAAACGATAGCTATTAATCAGCTGCATCACTTTAACCTGCTTTTCGTCATGGCTGACAGAGTTGAGTGCAGCGGAGCTTTGAGTATTGGATTTTAGACCAATATTTTTAAATTGGCCGCGGATTTCAGAGTGTAAAGCTTCATGGGTGTGGCCATTTACGGCTGGAAGTTTATCAAAATAATTTTGTAATTTGTCGGGTACAGATTGAGGGTCTTGCAAGTAGGCTTCGTACATGGATTCCAGGTACATAACACTATTACCATCCAGGAGAGAATCGTTACTCAGTTGTGCAAATAAACTAGCATGCTGTTCTTCTGTATTCATTATCTTAGACTCACTCTACAAATAATCATCAATTTTATAAAAACATCTGCTATAGCCAACCTCCTTGGCTTTAGCTTTTTTAACTTATCACAAAAATACTGGTAAAACGGCGACTTAAAAGAAATTCAATATTATGTATAAATAATATTAATAAAGAATCAGTTTACTATTGGTTTTTATTAATGATGATATAAATATAACAAACCACGTCTTGGCGGGATTTAAATTGATTAGTTAAGTGACATGTAAAGTAAATTTGATAAAACCCAATACATACTATTAGTAAAACCTATGAGTTTTAACAATTTTTAGGGATATACTTCAGAGCAACCAAAAAAAGTGAACTTTGTCAAAGCGAGTTTTTTTGATTTGTAAATGCTTGTTTTACTGAGAAAAGTCACTGTAAGGACATGAAACGAATTCAAGGTATATATATCTGAACCACACATAGGAAGGCAAAATGAGTATTGAAATTAAAACCCCTATACTTCCCGAGTCGGTCGCCGATGCATTAATCGTCAACTGGGCGAAAAAGGTTGGCGAATCAATAGAACAAGATGAGCTTTTGGTTGAAATCGAAACTGACAAGGTTGTGTTAGAAGTTCCCGCTCCGATTTCTGGAGTCATTGAATCTATTGTTGAAGACGAAGGAGCAACAGTCGTTGGGGAGCAATTATTAGGATATATGACCGAGGGTACAGGAACTACTGTTGCCGCAGAAGAAACAAGCACTGAAACAGATAATGCGCAAGGTGAAACAAAAGTAGAGGCAGTTGCTAGTGCAACTGCCGCTGGTGGACAAACTAGTCCAGCCGTTCGTAAAGCATTAGATGAAAACAATTTAACTGCCGACCAGGTTCAAGGTAGTGGCAAAAATGCACGTATTCTAAAAGAAGATGTAGCCCAAGCTGCAGCTAAACCTGCCGCAACGCCAGCAGCTACTGTACCAGCAGCTGCGCCAGTTAATTTAGATGGCCGAATCGAAGAACGTGTACCCATGACTCGATTGCGCAAGCGGGTTGCAGAACGTTTATTAGAAGCAACTCAAACCACAGCCATGTTGACCACCTTTAATGAAGTCAATATGAAGCCACTAATGGATATGCGCTCTCAGTATAAAGATCAATTTGAAAAAACTCATGACGCTAAATTGGGTTTTATGTCCATGTTTGTAAAAGCGGCCAGTATCGCCTTACAGCGTTACCCTGAAGTGAATGCCTCAGTAGACGGTGATGATATTGTTTATCATGGTTATTCCGATATCGGTATTGCCGTTTCTTCGCCACGCGGATTAGTCGTTCCTGTCTTACGCAATACCGAAAAAATGAGCCTAGCGGATGTGGAAAGCACCATTTCTTCTTATGCTGGAAAAGCCCGAGATGGTAAATTGGATATGGAAGATTTAATGGGTGGCACATTTACCATTACTAATGGTGGTGTATTCGGTTCTCTATTTTCTACCCCGATTCTTAACCCACCACAAAGTGCTATCTTGGGTATGCATGGCATTACCAAACGTCCGGTGGTTGAAAATGATGAAATTGTGATTCGTCCCATGATGTATATCGCGCTTTCCTATGATCACCGCATTATTGATGGTCAAGGTGCGGTTCTTTGTTTAAGAACCATTAAAGAGCTAGTTGAAGATCCCAATAGAATCTTATTGGAAGTGTAGGAGAAGGGCTAATGTCTAATAAATATGATGTTATTGTAATTGGTGGTGGACCAGCAGGTTATGTCACTGCAATTCGATGTGCCCAGTTGGGAATGAAGACGGCTTGTGTGGAAGAGTGGATTAATAAGCAGGGAAAACCAGCTCTGGGTGGGACCTGTCTTAATGTTGGCTGTATACCTTCCAAAGCATTATTAGAAAGTTCTGAAAAATTTGAAGATATCAGTCACCATTGCGGTTCGCATGGGATTAAAGTTGAAAATGTAGAGTTTGACACCCCGGCGATGATTAGCCGTAAAGACAAAATCGTTTCGGAGTTAACGGGTGGGATCGAACAGCTCTTTAAAGCCAATAAAATTGAGTGGTTACAAGGTCGCGGCAAGTTATTAGCAAACAAGCAAGTTCAAGTCGTTACCCATGCGGATGAAGAAAGCACTTATAAGGCTGATAAAATCATTATTGCAACAGGTTCTACGCCAATCAATATCCCTTCTGCACCATTAACCGGTGATAAAATTGTGGATAATGTTGGGGCCCTCAACTGGGAAACAGTGCCTAGACGTTTAGGTATTATTGGTGCTGGCGTTATCGGTTTGGAGTTAGGTAGTGTATGGCGTCGTCTTGGCTCAGAAGTGGTCGTCTTAGAAGCGATGGATAAATTCCTTGCGGCTGCGGATGAGCAAGTATCGAAAGTAGCCTGGCGAGAATTCACGAAACAGGGCTTGGATATCAAGTTGGGCTCAATGCTGACCAACTCTCGAATTGATGGTAATGAGGTTATTCTTGACTATACTGATAAGGATGGCGATCAACAGCTTATAGTTGACGCTTTAATCGTGTCTGTCGGCCGTAAGCCAAATAGTGACGGTGTTGCTGATCCTGCGGTTGGTTTGGAAATTGATGAACGTGGTCGGATTGCGGTTAATGAGCACTGTGAAACCAATATTGCCGATGTTTATGCCATTGGTGATGTGGTACGCGGACCAATGCTAGCTCATAAAGGCTCAGAAGAAGGTGTAGCAGTCGCTGAGCGGATAGCCGGTCAAAAATCTCACCTAAATTATGATGCAATTCCATGGGTTATTTATACTCAGCCAGAAATCGCCTGGGTCGGTAAAACGGAAGATCAGTTAAAAAGTGCGGGTATTTCCTATAAAATAGGTAGCTTTTCTTTTGCTGCCAATGGTCGCGCTAAGGCCATGAACCAAGCTAGTGGCTTGGTGAAAGTGATAGCAGACGAGGAAAGTGATCGCGTATTAGGTGTCCATATGATTGGGCCAATGGCGTCTGAATTAATTGGTCAGGCGGTTATTGCCATGGAATGTGAAAACACCTCTGAGGATTTGGCAAGAACTATTTTTGCCCATCCTTCACTATCCGAAAGTTTCCACGAAGCCGCTCTAGCAGTTGACAATAGAGCGATTCATGCGGTAAACCGACGGAAATAATAAAATAAAACTTAATACTCTCGACTGAAAAAAAAATTCTCATTCGGGGCTCATATATTGAGGAAAAATTATGAATTTACACGAGTACCAAGCCAAATCACTCTTTGCTGATTGTGGCATGCCCGTACCAAGTGGCAAAGTGGCCAAAACGGCTGAAGAAGCTGCATCGATTGCAGCAGAGCTAAAGACAGATAAAGTTGTTGTTAAAGCTCAGGTTCATGCCGGAGGTCGCGGTAAAGCTGGGGGAGTTAAATTAGTTGATACACCGGAACAGGCACGAGAATTTGCTGCCAGTTTATTAGGCACTAACTTAGTAACTCACCAAACGGATAGCAATGGTCAACCCATCAATACTATTTTAGTCGAAGAAACCTGCGATATTGCGCGTGAGTTATATTTGGGAGCGGTCATTGATCGTGCCTCTCAACGCATGACTATAATGGCTTCTACTGAAGGTGGTATGGATATTGAGAAAGTAGCTGCTGAAACCCCTGAAAAAATCCTTAAAACCACAGTTAATCCATTGGTAGGTATTATGCCTTACCAAATCCGCGAATTGGCTTTTGCCTTAGGTGTTAATCCTAAGCAATTGCAAATCGTATTAGGTGGTTTGGGTAAATTATTTAAAGAAAAAGATTTGTCCTTGGTTGAAATCAATCCTTTGGTGGAAACGGCACAGGGTGAACTTTTGTGTTTGGATGGTAAAATCAATATTGATGATAATGCCATGTACCGTCATCCTGAATTAGCCGAAATGCGTGATAAGTCGCAAGAAGACGAACGTGAAATTCGTGCTCATGAATGGGATCTTAACTATGTACATTTAGATGGCAATATCGGCTGTATGGTAAATGGTGCCGGTTTAGCCATGGCCACTATGGATATTATTAAACTCCAAGGTGGTGATCCAGCCAACTTCTTGGATGTGGGTGGCACGGCTACCGCAGAACGTGTCGCTGAAGCTTTAAAAATTATTCTTTCTGATGACAAGGTCCAAGGTATTCTAGTCAATATCTTTGGCGGTATTGTTCGCTGTGATTTAATTGCTGAAGGTATTATGCAGGCGGTTAAAGAAGTGAATATCCATGTACCTGTGGTGGTTCGTTTAGAAGGTAATCGCGCAGCCGAAGGTGCAAAATTATTAGAAGAAAGTGATCTGAGTCTAATTAGCGCGATGGACTTAACAGATGCTGCTCAGAAAATTGTTGCTGCCGTGGAGAAAAACTAATGAGTGTTCTGGTTAATAAAAATACAAAAGTCATATGTCAGGGTTTTACTGGTAAGCAGGGAACCTTTCACACAGAACAAGCTATTGAATATGGCACCCAAATGGTCGGAGGTGTTACTCCCGGTAAAGGTGGTCAGGAACATTTAGGTCTACCCGTTTTCAATACCGTAAAAGATGCGGTCACTGAAACACAGGCGGATGCTAGCGTTATCTATGTGCCAGCACCTTTTTGTAAAGACTCCATTATTGAAGCCGTTGATGCAGGTATCGAACTGATTGTGTGTATTACCGAAGGTATTCCGGTCGCCGATATGTTAGAAGCAAAAATTGCGGTGGATTCTGCAGGTGCTCGTTTGATTGGACCAAACTGCCCGGGTATTATCACTCCAGGTGAATGTAAAATCGGGATTATGCCTGGTGCTATCCATCAACCTGGTAAGGTAGGTATTGTGTCTCGTTCTGGCACTTTAACGTATGAATGTGTTAAGCAGACTTCTGACCCCGGTTTTGGTCAAAGTACTTGTATCGGTATTGGTGGTGATCCTATTCCAGGGACCAGCTTTATTGATGCCTTAACCTTATTTGAACAAGATCCACAAACTGAAGCCATCTTGATGGTGGGGGAAATTGGTGGAACAGCTGAAGAAGAAGCTGCTGAATTTATTAAGAGCAATGTGAGCAAGCCAGTTGTGGCCTATATTGCGGGTGTAACAGCACCTAAAGGTAAACGTATGGGGCACGCAGGGGCGATTATCGCTGGTGGAAAAGGAACCGCAAATGAAAAATTTGCTGCTTTAGAAGCTGCGGGAGTGAAAACTGTTCGTTCACCTGCCGAATTAGGCAAAGGTGTAGCGGATGCCACTGGTTGGTAAAACCGAAATTACACATTTCAAAATAGGATTATGCAATCAGTTATTCATTGCATAATCCGGTTTCAAAACGACGATTTTCCAATAATTAACGCTTCAAGCTCACTTCACAAATTAAATAGTTCTAAATAAGTGGCTGAGAAGCAATATAAAGTATGGTGATTGCATGGCTAATAAAACGGTAACTATCATTGATGATGAAACGGGTAAGAAAGTAAAACTGGATGTGCTTCCAGGTACTATGGGGCCCGAAACCATTGATATTGGTAAGCTCTATAAAGAACTTGGTTATTTCACTTATGACCCAGGCTTTGTCTCTACTGCCAGTTGTCGCAGTGGTATTACCTATATGGATGGTGCTAAAGGTGAATTAGAATATCGCGGTTATCCCATTGAACAATTAGCCGAACATAGTAGTTATATAGAAACTAGTTATTTACTCTTTTATGGTGAACTTCCCAATGATCAGCAATTAAGGAACTTTAAAGATATAATCTGTGGTCATACCATGATTAATGAAGCTTTAAAGAGTTTCTATAGTGGCTTTCGACGTGATGCCCATCCAATGGCGATTATGGTTGGGGTTGTGGGAGCCTTATCCGCTTTTTATCACGACCATATTGATATTCGTAACTCTGAAGACCGAGAAATTGTCTGTCACCGATTATTGGCGAAAATGCCGACTATTGCTGCCTGGAGTTATCGATATGCGAAAGGATTGCCTTTTGTATATCCCAGTGCAGCCTTGGATTATTCCGGTAACTTCTTGAATATGATGTTCTCCACCCCCACTAAGTCATACACACCGGATCCTCAGTTTTGCAGAGCATTGGATGTAATAATGATTTTACATGCCGATCACGAACAAAATGCATCCACCTCTACGGTACGTTTATCAGGCAGTTCCGAGGCCAATCCGTTTGCTGCGGTATCGGCGGGTATTGCCACCCTATGGGGACCGGCGCATGGTGGTGCCAATGAAGCGGTAATATACATGCTACAAGACATTCGTGATTCTGGAAAGCCGGTATCGCATTATGTTGAACGAGCTAAAGATAAGGACGATCATTTCCGCTTAATGGGATTTGGACATCGGGTTTATAAAGCCTATGACCCGAGAGCTCGAATTATTCGAGAAATTTGTCATGATATACTGGCGCGTCAGCAGGACTCGGATCAACAGGATTTATTAAACATTGCCATGGAACTGGAAAAAGTTGCTCTAGAAGATGAGTACTTTAAATCTCGTAACCTTTATCCCAATGTTGACTTTTATTCCGGTTTAATATTTATTGCCATGGGTATCCCATTAAATATGTTTACGGTATTATTTGCCATGGCTAGAACTATTGGTTGGGTTAGCCAATGGAATGAGATGATGCAAGAAGAAAGTATTCGAATTGGTCGTCCAAGACAGTTATATACAGGAGAAAAAACACGCGAATATGTCACCATTGACAAGCGTGTAGCGCCATAAGGGTTGGTTCTCAAAATACATAAAGTCAGTTCTCAAACTGGCTTTTTAGAATTTGAACCGAGGAAACTCAGTAGCTTGCGACTGAGTTTCCTCGGTTGAAGACTTGAATTTGAAATTAAATTCCAAGTCGACGTGAATTTTAAGACTATGTAGTCGAAACAGTAGCTATTTAGGGTATTTTTAATTTGCTTCAGTACACAATAGTAATGGAGTAAAAGAGGAATGTAGGAGATAGCTACTTGAAATTTTAGGAGAAAAATATGTTAGAAGATTACAGAAAGCAGGTTGAAGAACGAGCTGCTGACGGTATACCTGCAAAGCCATTGGATGTGGAGCAAACCTCTGCATTGGTGGAATTATTAAAGTCACCTCCTGCCGGTGAAGAGGAATTTATTCTTGATTTAATTACCAATCGAGTTCCCGCAGGTGTGGATGAAGCCGCATATATCAAAGCCGGCTTTTTGGCAGCTATAACCAAAGGCGAAGCTGAATCTCCTTTAATTGACTCCGAAGCCGCAGTAGATTTACTCGGTACCATGTTAGGTGGTTATAATATTGAACCCCTAATTGATTGCCTGGACAACGATACCCTAGGCGCAAAAGCGGCGGCAGCTCTATCACAAACCTTATTGGTGTTTGATGCCTTTCATGACATTAAAGAGAAAGCGGATGCAGGCAATACTTTTGCCAAGCAAGTGCTACAATCTTGGGCTAATGCCGAATGGTTTACCTCGAAAGATGGATTGGCAGAAAAAATTACTGTAACGGTTTATAAAGTACCCGGGGAAACCAATACCGATGACTTATCTCCAGCACCAGATGCTTGGTCGCGTCCTGATATTCCTTTACATGCCAATGCCATGTTAAAAATGCCTCGCGAAGGTTTCACCGATAAGCCCCTTGAAACTATCACCGAATTAAAAGAAAAAGGTTATCCTTTGGCTTATGTAGGTGACGTAGTCGGTACCGGTTCTTCTAGAAAATCAGCAACCAATTCTGTGCTATGGCATATGGGAAATGATATCCCTAATATTCCGAATAAGCGTGCCGGCGGTTATTGTTTTGGTGGCAAAATCGCGCCTATCTTCTTTAATACTATGGAAGATGCGGGTGCATTACCCATCGAAATGGATGTTTCGAAAATGGAAATGGGTGATGTCATTGATGTCTATCCCTATGAGGGCGTAGTTAAGCGTCATGATAGTGACGAAGTGATCAGTACTTTTACACTGAAAACTGAAGTCATTTTAGATGAAGTGCAAGCCGGTGGTCGTATTCCTTTAATTATCGGTCGTGGTTTAACCGGACGTGCTCGTGAAGCATTAGGCCTGGAACATTCTGAATTATTCCGTAAACCAGTTGATCCAGCTGATAGTGGCAAGGGTTATAGCTTGGCCCAGAAAATGGTTGGTAAAGCCTGTGGTATTGAGGGTGTACGTCCAGGAATGTATTGTGAACCTAAAATGACTACGGTCGGTTCGCAAGATACTACTGGTCCTATGACTAGAGATGAATTAAAAGATTTGGCTTGTTTAGGTTTCTCTGCAGATTTAACCATGCAGTCTTTTTGTCATACGGCTGCCTATCCAAGACCTGTCGATGTAAATACTCATCATACGCTTCCTGACTTTATTATGAATCGTGGTGGTGTTTCCTTACGTCCAGGTGATGGTGTCATTCACTCTTGGTTAAACCGCATGTTATTACCAGACACAGTCGGTACCGGTGGTGACTCTCACACCCGTTTCCCATTAGGTATTTCCTTCCCTGCTGGTTCCGGTCTAGTGGCCTTTGCTGCAGCAACGGGTGTTATGCCTTTGGATATGCCTGAATCAGTTTTGGTTCGTTTTAGTGGTGAAATGCAGCCGGGGATCACTCTACGTGACTTGGTTAACGCAATCCCATATGCGGCGATTAAAGATGGTTCCTTAACCGTTGCAAAAGCGGGCAAGAAAAATGTCTTCTCCGGTCGTGTGATTGAAATTGAGGGTCTACCTGACCTAAAAGTAGAACAAGCCTTTGAAATTTCCGATTCCTCTGCGGAACGCTCCGCAGCGGGTTGTACCATTAAGTTGAATGAAGAGCCAGTCATCGAATACTTAACCTCCAATATCACCATGTTAAATTGGATGATTAATGAAGGTTATGGTGATAAGCGCACTATTCAACGTCGTATTAATGCGATGCAAGAATGGATTGACAATCCTCAATTAATGGACGCCGATCCGGATGCAGAATATGCCGCAGTGATTGAAATCGATTTAAATGAAATCAAAGAACCTCTATTGGCTTGCCCGAACGATCCGGATGATGTGAAAACCTTATCTGAATTGGCGGGTGAGAAAATTGATGAAGTCTTTATCGGTTCTTGTATGACTAATATCGGTCACTTCCGTGCCGCTGGTAAATTATTAGATCAACATAATGCCAGCCTACCAACTCGTATGTGGATCGCTCCTCCGACAAAGATGGATGCTCAGCAACTTACCGAAGAAGGTTATTACAATATCTTCGGTCGTACCGGTGCTCGTATCGAAATGCCGGGCTGTTCGCTCTGTATGGGTAACCAAGCCCGTGTAGCAGCTAAGAGTACGGTAGTTTCCACGTCGACACGTAACTTCCCTAACCGTTTAGGAGATGGTGCAAATGTTTACTTGTCTTCAGCTGAATTGGCTGCTGTTGCAGCAATTTTAGGTAAATTACCGACAGTTGAAGAGTATATGGAATACGCCAAAAATCTTGATACCATGTCGGATGATATCTATCGTTATTTGAATTTTGATCAAATCGAGAGTTATCAACAGGCAGTTTCTATTAGCTGAGCCTGAGTTGTGACGGAATAAAAAAAGCCAGGTTTACCTGGCTTTTTTTTTGCCTGAAAATTTTGTCTTCAATTCCTAAAGATCAAAGTTTATTGAACCTAAAAAACGCAGTTGCCATCTACTGCGGTCCTCTTAAGCACTAAATCTTAAGGATTTTCTGGAACATTTTGATTTCACCAGTAGGGTGACTACAAGTAAAGCCAAAATAACCCATAAAATCCTTAATCTTCAGCACTTAAGTGAACCTCGCTACGAAGTCAACTGCGTTTTTTAGGTTTAAGAGAGGGTAGCTTTAGCTACCCTTTTTTTTTGTCACGAATTTACATTTTTTACTGTTAAAATGTATTTGTCCGGTTTAAACTCTTAGGTACAAATTAAAGTACAAAGATTACATAATGGTAATAATATAAGCGAATAAATACCTACGATTAAAAGGTCTTAGTAAAGATCTTAGCGAATACCAGAGTTATCTAAATCTTAAAAGGAAATTTAAATGCAGCGATTATTTATTGTTTTTTTATTTGTAATTGTCAGCTTGCCATCGTTTGCTGAACAATTAAAAGACATATCTGAAGGAATTGAATACGAAGTCTTAGACAATCCTCAGGCAGTAACGGTTAAAAATGGAAAGGTAGAAGTGATTGAATTTTTCTCCTATGCCTGTCCACATTGTTATAACCTTGAACCCTATGTTGAACAATGGCGTAAAAACAAAGCAGCTGATGTAGAATTTATCCATATTCCTGCTGTTTTTAATAAAAGCTGGGAAAGCCTGGCTGGAATTTATTATGCGGCCGAAGCTTTAGGTATTGTTGATAAAATACATCCCATTATCTTTGAGGCGATTCATGGCAACGGCAAAAAAATTAATAATTTTGCTCAATTAAAAGATGTTTTTGTTGCTAATGGCATTAAAGCTGAAGATTTTGAAAGTACTCTTAACTCTTTTTCTGTGGCAAATAAAACGCGTCGAGCTATTCAATTAACCAAACAATATCAAGTTCAATCCGTTCCTGTTGTCATTGTGCAAGGGAAATATCGCACCAATAGTACCTTGGCACACGGACATGCCAATGTATTTAAGGTAGTTGATCATATTGCTGATAAAGTCCGTAAGCAAAAATAAATCAGTGTGAAACTTAAATAAAAAAGCCAGTGTTTTTTAAATACTGGCTTTTTTTTGGTAAAACTTATTGGCCAACAAACTGGTGTTGCTTCAATGACGACTAATGACTGGAAACAAAAATATTTAAATAAACTGGATCAATTAGAAACGAGCGAAAAAGAATGGGGACGTTTTGAAGAGTTTTTTCGGCAAACGACTTCCCGTCTTGCCTTAGCCGCTGAAGGGGCCTCCAGTTTATTGGATTCCAAACTGCTTTTATTACGAAAAGCTATACGGAATGGTGAAGGCCAGGTAAAGCTGGCTATTATTATGGAAGATATTTCCACTGAGTTAGTTCGACTGGATAAACTCAAAGCAGTACAAAAACAAGGCAGTTCAGGCTTTTTGTTAAAAATTGTTGACAGTTTATCCATTTCGCCCGAAATGGATAAAAAATCCCGTCGTTTAAAAAAACACCTCAACGCTAAAAAACCACCTGAAGATGAAGTACTTGTACAAGAGTTTGGTGATTTCTTTAAACATTGCTTAGTTATCGCAAAAAAAATGGGTGAAGAAAGTGCGAAAAGTGGTGAAGGAGAGAAAAAGGGTAGCTTTTTTAGTCGGATATTAGGTTCGATAAACTCAGATGATAATATCGATGAACCTGAGCCAGAAAATATCCCACCAGATAATCAACAAGCTGAACAACCTATAATAGAAGCCTCTCAAGAAGATTCCTCAAGTATCTCCTTAAATGATGGTGAAGATAGAGATGGGGAAGATAAAAATGATGACCGACTCGATTTTTTACCACCAGACAATCTCCAGGCAGTTGAAAAAAGTGTTACTGAATCATTGCATAATATTTTGGATGGTTTTATTGAATCATTAGACTATCCTGAGGAGACTAAAAAATTATTACGAGAAAAATTATTTTCGATTAAACCCACTAAAGAAGTGCATGTCTTGTTGGGTGATTTAGCTCAAATGCTACGCAGGCCTAATTTATTTGAAGAAGGCGAAGCGTTGGCGCAAACTGAAACTCATGAAATATTGATTCGTCTACTAGAATTTATTCCCTTGGATGATAAGTTTCAAGAGCAGGCAGATCAACTTAAAAAAGATTTTTCTAAAGGCATTAGCCATAAAGAATTACCCACAGCTTTAGAAGCAATTGCTAAGCTAATTGGTTCCATGCAACAGCAAAATCAGGATGGGCAGAAACAATTTGAAAATTTTTTGGTTTCTGTTACCGGACGTTTAAAAGAAGTGGATGAGTTTTTAAATACGGATTTAAAAGAACATAAATTATCCTGGGAGAGTGGTGTTAATCTCGACAATGCTGTTAAAGAACATGTAAAAGGTATTGGTGAATCGGTTAGTGGTGCCAAGGACATTAATGAATTAGAAGCCAGCGTACAAGGGCGCTTGGATACGCTTCTCGCTCAAGTAGAAAAACACCGTAAAGATGAAAATAAACGCGTTAAACGCATTCAGCAGCAAAATCAAAACTTAAAAGAACGGGTTCATAGTTTAGAACAAGAGACCGGGGATTTAAGAAATAGCATTATTGCTTCACAAGAAAAAGCCTTGCTGGATGCTTTAACCAGACTACCCAATCGTATGGCCTATGATCAACGGGTTGATGAGGAGTTTGAGCGTTGGAAACGATACCATGAAAACCTCCTGCTCATGGTTTGGGATATTGACTTCTTTAAAAGTGTCAATGATACCTATGGGCATAAGGCTGGTGATAAAGTACTACGCATTGTTGCCAAACTGCTCCGAGAAAATCTGCGTAAAACCGATTTTATTGCGCGTTATGGCGGGGAAGAATTTGTCAGCTTATTGCCAGAAACATCCCTGGGTGGCGGTTTTAAAATAGCCGAAAAAATGCGCGAAGCAGTCCAGGAATTAGATTTCCATTATCGCGATCAAAAAGTTCAATTAACAATTTCCTGTGGAATTAGTCTGTTTGCTGATGGAGATGACCCAGAACGGGTATTTGAACGAGCTGACGGCGCTCTCTACCAAGCTAAAAAACAAGGGCGGAATCGTTGTGTAATCGCCCAGGATAAATAAAACTAATGATCGAATTGATTCTTGGAGGAGCACGTTCAGGTAAAAGCCGTTTTGCGGAACAAACAGCAAATAACTACAATAAATCAGTGATTTATATTGCAACCGCACAGGCGAATGATAATGAAATGACGGAACGTATTAAACTGCATCAACAACGACGCCCTAAACATTGGAAAACTCTTGAATGTCCAATATTGCTGGGAGAAACGATCCAACAAAATTCACAATCGCAGCAAGCTTTATTAATTGATTGCTTAACCCTTTGGCTAAGTAATTTAATATGTCATCCAGATCCTGAACTTTATTTAGCGCAACGTCAAAGTCTATTTGAGGCCTTGCAAATGACTCAGTCACCGATAATTTTAGTGAGTAATGAAACGGGTCTAGGAGTTATTCCCATGGGAGAACTGACTCGACGTTTTGTCGATGAGTCAGGCTTTTTACATCAGGAAATTGCGCGAATAGCTGATAAAGTCACCTTTATGATGGCGGGCTTACCACAAGTGCTTAAACCTAATTAATTATTGCATCAACCCGCTATTACTGCTCTAATTGATGTTTTTTATTGATAAATAATCGTATGACTGACAAGCCAAAATGGATAAATGAGACCGTTAAAGGTTTAAATTATGACTTTGCTGAATATGCTAAAGCGCATCAAAATAATTTAACCAAACCGCCAGGATCATTAGGAGAATTAGAAAAACTAGCAATTAAATTTGCTACTTGGCAGGAAACATTAACTCCCTCCCTAGAATTATTACAGATTCTGATTTTTGCTGCTGATCACGGTATAGCTGAGGAAAATGTATCGGCTTTCCCCCAAGCCGTCACGGCTGAAATGATTCGAAATTTTTCGGCTTCTGGTGCTGCAATCTCTGTATTGGCAAATTTTTCCAAGATCCCACTTAAGGTTTTAAATATGGGAACTGTTGAGCCTTTAGAACCATTGCCTTCGGTGGAAGATTGTCGAATCGGACCTGGTACGCAAAGTTTTCTATCTGCCAAAGCGATGACTAAACAAGAGCTGGAACAAGCCCTGGATTGCGGGAGACAACAAGCAGAACATGCTGCTCAAAGACATGTTCAGTTACTAATTGCCGGAGAAATGGGAATTGCTAATACCACCAGCGCTTCAGCAATTGCAGCCGCTCTATTTAATTTGGATGCAAATGAAATTACCGGACGAGGTACTGGCCTAGATGATCAAGGAGTACAACACAAGGCGCGTATTATTAATCGAGCTTTGAGTTTTCATCAAACCAGTATGAATTCCCCGCTAGATATCTTACAAATATTTGGTGGATTTGAAATTGCAGCGATGACGGGTTGTTATTTGCGTTCTGCGCAATTGGGAGTACCAATGTTAATTGATGGTTTTATTTCAACAATCGCAGCTATTATTGCGATAAAAATAAAGCCTGAGGCACAGGACTGGATGATATTTGCTCATTGTTCAGCAGAACGAGGGCATCAGGTGATACTAGACTTTTTACAAGTAAAGCCATTGTTAGACCTTAATCTTCGTTTGGGAGAAGGGAGTGGTGCTGCGCTTGCCGTACCTATGTTACAAGCTGCTTTAGCTTTAAATAATCAAATGGCGACTTTTGAGCAGGCCAATGTGAGTAAAAACTAAAATAAAAAAGCCTGATTGAGTGGAATGACTAAATCAGGCCCTTTTTTCCGATAATTAAAGCTGTACTGCGTAGTCAAATGAATCAAAAAAGAAATGGCTACTATCCATTCCTTTTTCTTTAAATGCTTTTTCACCACTTTTAATCATAATTGGTGGTCCACAAGTATAGATGTCAAAATTGCTTAAATCATCAAAGTCATCGCATATGGCTTGATGGACAAAACCTTTCCTTCCATTCCACTTGTTATCATTTTCTTCAACCTCTGATAATACAGGAATATAAGTAATATTAGGGTTTTCTTCGGCCCATTGTTTTGCTAAATCATTCATATAGAGATCACTTTCAGTACGGACTCCCCAATATAAATGTATGGGAACCGTGATTTTTTCAGCTAATAGATGTTCGATTATGGATTTTATTGGAGCAAAACCAGTGCCTCCGGCCATAAAAATAATGGGGCGACTCGATTCTTCGTGGAAAAAGAAACTACCATGAGGGCCTTCAACACGTAAAATATCCATTTGTTTCATATGAGCGAATACTTTATCGGTAAATTTCCCGCCATCAACATGACGGACGTGTAGTTCTAAAAATTCATCATGATGAGGAGGGTTGGCCAAAGAAAAGCTTCGATGTTGGCCGTCTTCTAATAATATGTCGATATATTGTCCGGGTAAAAATTGTATACGCTCTGTAGACGGGAGTTTTAGAGCAATATACATAACATCATCAGCTAATTGTTCCAATTTGTGTACCCTACAGGGTAGAGTTTTGACCTCGATTTCCGAAGTCTCTTGGATAACTTCTGCCTTAATTTCTAGATCAGACTCTGCTCTAGCGAAGCAAAGGTAGGCGTTGTTTTGTACTTCATCTTCATCTGAATGAGCGATAGGATCTTCTGGGTAGGATATTTCTCCTGATAGTATTTGGGCTTTGCAGGCACCACAGGCACCATTACGGCAACCATAGCTAAGGCTTATACCTTGATTTAAAGCGGCATCTAAAATAGCTTCGCCTTCTTCTACTGCAAATGATATTCCTTGGGGGGATAGTGTTATTTGAAACGCCATCTAATAACTCCATGATTTTACAAGAAAAACAAACATAATAACCCGAGTTGGTGTTTTTATATTTATGACCTGGGGCTGAACCGATGTGAAGAATAAATTTTCACAGCGCATAATGTAACAGAGCTATTGAAAAATTTCACTAATTCTAAAGATTTTTGTTAACATTACGCTAATATGTAAAAGAGACTCAAAAGATCAGGTATATATCATGTTTACAATTAACAAACCGGGTATGGGATTACAAGAAACCCAATTATTAGACTCGCTAAAGCCAAACCAAACAAGGGTTGCTAAGAAACAAGTACCTGACTTTGGAAGTGGGACTATTTTATCTGCGGAAAAAACCCAGAAAATATTACAACATGAATTGGCTACCAAGCTAAAGCAACGTTTTGGTGAAGAAGGAATTGAGCTTAAAGGATTGGACGCGGATGCTTATACACCGGAAAAAGTTTCTGATCGTATCTTAAGTTTTGTTGAAAGTGCTTTGGCTCGTGTTCCAGCAGGAGAAGAACGAGATAAGTTAATGGAAGAGGCACGCAAAGGGATTGATCAAGGCTTTGGTGAAGCTCGTGACATCCTACAGGATATTGGTGTCTTACAGGGGAAGGTCAAAAATGATATCGATAAAACTTATGATTTAATTCAAACTGGTCTGGATCGTCTAGAAAATCCAGATAAAGAGCCGGAGGCTTTTTTAATTGAAGAAGCAACCTCTGCTCAATATGAAGCGCAACGTAGTCGAGGGACTTCAGTTGAAATTTATACTCAAGATGGCGACAAAGTAACCATTAATGCCTTTCGAGAAGAAAAATTTTCTGCTTCGCAGGCTTATGCCAGCGACGGAAATAATTCACTCAGTACTTTTAGCCAGTCGTCTTCGTCCTTTTCGAGCATTCAATATCAAGTAGATGGTGATTTGGATGATGATGAGAGGGCTGCCATTGAGGATTTATTATCGCAAGTTAAAGGTGTGGCTGCAGACTTTTATAATGGCAATGTCGAAGATGCGTTTAATAAAGCCATGGATATTGGTTTTGATAGTGATGAACTGGCTAAATTTTCGGTTAATATGAACCAAATTGAAAGTCAACAAGTTGCGGTTAGTACTTATCAAAATGTCCAAGAAAATACTCAAGAAGGAGCATTCCCAGCGCCCAATCAGTCAATTATTCAACAGGCAGCTGACTTTATGAGTCAGTTAAACCAGCTTATGAAGCATAATGCGATGAGTTTCTTGGAGAAGCCCGAACAAAGTGTGCAAGACTTATTGCAATCTACTCTTGCTGCCAACAATGGTGATTCTGTAAATGAAGAAAAAGCTACGCAGCAAGAAAACCTATTTAATAACTTATTTGATAGTTTGAAAAGGCTTAACTCGGAGCAATCGGAATCGTAAAATATTCCATTCTTCAGAACAAAAAAAGCCGAACAATTGTTCGGCTTTTTTAATCCTTTAAAAAATAGAGCAATTGCCCTATTTTTTCAGGTTATTAGCGCGGTTTTAGCCACCAAATGCATCTTTAGTGATGTTATTGAACCATGAGTGAGCATATTTCACTTCACGTTTCCTATCATCTTTAGAAGCATCCTTAGGCGATAAACCACCGGAGCCTTTCACCTTGCCAATCTTGCCGTTTGCATAGTTGTATACCATTGCAACCGAAATACCGTGTTCAGGAGTGATCACGCTATAGCAAGTATTAACATAGGTAGGATGTGGTGCTTCTTTACCTTGTAAGCTCGCAACCACTGCCGCAGCACAAACTTTCGCTTGAGAGTTTGCAGCATAACCGGACTTAGGCATTGGTGCAGCTACACTGGAGTCACCAATTACATACACGTCTTTATGCTTGCTGGACTCAAATGTTTTATGGTCAACCGGACACCAGCCTTTGTCATTGACAAGACCCGAAGCGAAGGCAATTTTACCGGCTTTCTGAGCAGGAATAATGTTAACAACATCAGCCTTATACTCATCAACTCCACCGATTACGGTATTTGTTGCCGCATCAACACCTTCGATGATACCACCTTCAGCACCTTTAACCCACTCAATTAAGCTATTGTCGGTACCAAAGCCGTAGTGTTCTTTCCAGGCCGAGGTAAATAAGCCTTGCTTAGAAAACTTATCTTTAGCATCCAAAATAAGCACCTTTGACTTGGGCTTATTCTTTTTCAGATACCAGGCAATTAAACTGGCACGATCATAAGGTCCTGGAGGACAACGGAAAGGATTTGGTGGCGCAGCAATAATTACAGTACCCCCGTCTTTCATGGCCTGTAGCTGTTTAGTTAACATAACAGTTTGTGGTCCGGCCTTCCAAGCATGAGGAATCTTTTCGGCAGCTACTTTTGCATCATAACCTTCCACCGTTTCCCACTTGAAATCAACACCTGGAGAAACAATACAGCGATCGTATGCAATACCACCATTTGACTTGGTCATAACTTTTTTAGCACTTGCATCAATCTTAGTGGCAATATCCTGAACCACTTTAATACCCATTGCTTCTAAGTGTTGATAACCAAATTTAATGGAATCTATACCGCGCATACCACCAACAACTTCGTTACTGGTAAAACAAGTATAATAATGCTTGTTGGGTTCAATGATAGTTACATTGATTTTTGGGTCCATTTTCTTAATGTAACGAGCAGCTGTTGCACCACCCATACCACCACCAACAACTACAACATTACCAGCACCACCATGGGAGCCAGCAAGAATTATCGGACTGAAACCTAAAGTACCAACTGCGGCGGCACCACCAGTAATTTGCAGAAAACTTCTGCGAGAAATATTTGACATAATGTACCCCCTATTTAGCACTGCCGTAAAAATGGATTAACTTCTTATAGCCTTCAGCACCTTCTTTCTTTTCCAGCTTTTCCATTTTTTTCTTCATTTTTTTCGTCGGCGTTAATCTGCCACTTTGATAATCAGCCATGGTGTACTCAAGGTAAGGCATCCACTGACCCGCTAGGATACCGGAATCGTCTTCAGCCGATGTTCCACCTTCAGCATGACACTTTTCACAGTATTTTTTGTGAAGTTTAGCACCAGCTTTAGCCAGTTTAGGATCATGTTCTTGTGGGAAAACTTTAAACGGTTGTTTGGCGAAAAAAGCAGACATTGCTTTGATTTCTTCGTCGCTATAACCTTTAGCGATTCTTTCCATAATGGTAGAAGCACGCTCACCATTACGATAAGCCATCATTATTTCGTTTAAATATTCTTCTGAAGCCCCGGCAATGGTTGGAATTCCTGGACCATTACTAGAACCATCAGTTCCATGGCAGCCAGCACATGTATAAGCGAGCATTTCAGCACTAGCAGTGGCAGCAACAGCAGATGCGTTTAACGCTAGTCCACTACCAAGTGCCAAAGAGATAAGCACAGTTTTTTTATAATTCATAGGTCCCCCTTGACCTTTGATGATGGAATCAGACAATCTGCTTTTATAAACTTTCTTTTGACAAAAAAAGAATATAAAAAACGGGTCGCCCGGTATGTTTATGATTAGCATGGGTTTGGTTTCGCTAAACATAAATTCTGTAAAGCCTATTCAAATATTTTTATTAGCTTAAACTTTGATCTGATAGCGAAATATATTGAATAACTTTGTTATTTTTTTCTGTTTCTTGTTCTACTTCTATTTATTCTGTTGCGGAATCTTCCTCATCTGGTTCTTCCGGCTCTTCATGCGCTATTCCTTTATGGCAGTCAATACACGTTTTACCTTGCATAGGTGCACGAGCATGTTTCTTGCGAGCACTACGATCTTGAGATTCAAACTCCATGTTTTCAAAGTCATGACAAGTTCGACATTCTCTAGAATCGGTTGCTTTCATTTTAGCCCAGACACGACTTGCCATGTCCCAGCGATGCGCTTCATATTTTTCTTTTGTATCGATAGTACCAATAATTTCATGGTACACATCTTTGGCGGCATAAATTTTTGCATACACTTTAGGAAAAAATGACTTGGGAACGTGGCAATCAGCACAGTCTGCCTGAACTCCGGATGCATTTTTATAATGGATGGTCTCTTTATATTCTTCAAAGTTAATCTTCATAGAATGACATGAAGTACAAAATTCCATCTGATTGGTGTAAGAAAAGAAGGCATTGACAGAGCCTAGAAACAACATACCTATGGCGAAAATTGAAATAACAAAGAAAAAACCTTTTTTAGAGAATATAATTGATTTGATACTGAAATCTTTTGACATAAAATTTTGTTGTTATTTAGCTATATTAAAATATAGATTTTGCTTATCAATACCGAACTTTATATTTCGGTATCTATTTATTTTATTCGCCGTTTTGTGTTTTTTTATTTTTAGATTGTTTCTTATCGGCTTTTTTTAAAACAAGTAAAATATTTTTATTTTTTGTACTGGCAAAACATCTAGTAAGGCCCGTATAATGACATTTTTTTTAGATTGGTGTCAATACTTATAATGGTAAGTAACTGCTCTTAAATGTCTCATAAATCCCCCTTTATTTATAAGGAAAAAGGGATGATAGGTGAAACTTTATAGAAAAAAGCCGTTATGTTTTTGCGATTAGTTTGCACCGAACGCTCCCAAGCTAGGGAAATTCATCAGAGTTATTGAATAGAATGAAATTTAATAAAATTGCTATAGTTGCTGCAAAAAATGGGTCGGCTCAGGGGGCAATGAAGTTATTACAGACCCATTATGATTTTGTACCTGTTCCTCAGGCGGATGTCATTGTAGCCCTAGGAGGTGATGGGTTTATCTTACATTGTCTGCATAAGTTTATGGAATACAATGTTCCTCTATATGGTATTAATCGCGGTACCGTCGGATTTTTGCTGAATTCTTTTGATGAAGAGCAATTACTTAAACGTTTGGAAGATGCGCGTAGTGAGAGAATGCATCCTTTGTTTATGAAAGCCATCACTAGTACCGGGCAAATTCGTTATGCCTTGGCATTTAATGAAGTTGCCTTAATTCGCAAATCACAGCAGGCGGCTAATATTCGTATTAAAGTAGATGATAAAATTCGTTTGGAAAAATTAATTTGTGATGGTATTTTAGTTGCCACACCAGCAGGGAGCACGGCATATAATTTATCTGTACATGGTCCAATTATTCCAATAGGTTCGAATGTTCTAGCAATGACTCCGATTAGCCCTTTTCGCCCTAGACGCTGGCGCGGAGCCTTATTACCTCACGACGTGACTATCGAATTTGTAAATATTGATCCTGATAAGCGACCTATTAGTGCAACCGCAGATTCCACGGAAGTACTTGATGTTGTTTCGGTCTCAATCTGTGAGAAGAAGGATAGTTTTGTTACCTTATTATTTGATCAGGATCATTCTTTAGAAGAACGGATTATCCGTGAGCAGTTTGCTTAGGGGGGGGATATTCCAGGTAGTTTAGACATACCTGGTTACGAGGAGATAGATGGAAGGTCAAAGCCACATTGCCAAGGTCTTTTGTAACTCATGCAAACTGACGGGCTTAGAGATAAAGTCGCACATACCGGCGTCAAAACAATTATTTCGGTCTTCCTCGGTTACACAGGCTGTTAATGCAATAATGGGCGTATCGCCGCCTTCGATGTCTTGCCTTGCTTTGATTAACCAAGTGACATGGATGCCATCGATATCGGGCAAGCCTAAATCCATCAAGATAATATCATAGCTAAACATGGCACTTTTAATTATCGCTTCTTCCCCCGTGCCTGCAATATCGACAGTCAGACCTAAACGGGTTAGCATGGCTGAGGCAACTTTTTGATTGGCGATTTCGTTTTCGACCAGTAGAATATGTCCTGATAAAGGTTTGATATTTTGATTGATTTCATTATATTCAATGGTTGCTTTGACGTCTTTTTGTAGCGGAAGCATAAAGGAAAAGGTACTTCCTTTGCCAACGCAACTATCTACAATCAATTCGCCATGCATCATTTCGGTTAATTGCTTACTGATTGCTAGGCCTAAACCAGTACCAGAATATTGTCGTGTAGTACCACCATCAATTTGTCTAAAACTATCGAATATGTGGGGAAGTTCATCACTTGTAATTCCAATGCCAGTATCATGAATAGTAAAATTTAAAAAACAGCTGGTCTCATTCTCATCTAATAGATCGATAGTTAAATTAATTTTTCCTTTTTCAGTAAATTTAATTGCATTATCTAACAAATTAATTAAAATTTGCCTTAAACGTCCCACGTCTCCCAATAAATAGCTTGGACATTCTGGCGCAATATTTTGTTCTACTTTGAGACCTTTTTGTTTACTTTTAAACGATAATAAACGTAAGCATTCGCTTGCTAGCTGGTATAAATTAAAACTGTCTTCGACTAATGAAAACGTTCCTGTTTCAATTTTATTGAAATCCAGAAGGTCATTCAATAAAGTCAAAAGGGCATGGCTTGAACTATATAAGGTCTCGACATAATCAGCACTTTCTTTGTCAAGATGCATACCTCGTAATAATTCAGTCATTCCCAATATGCCGTTCATGGGGGTTCGCAATTCATGGCTTATATTGGTTAAAAACTGCGTTTTAGCGTTTGAAGCTTCTTCTGCCAATCGTCTCGCTTCGATTAAGGCTGATTCTGCCTGTTTACGTTCCAATACATTTTTTTCTAAACTTTCTTCGCGCAGACAAGCGGCTGTAACGTCCACAATATTAACAAGGCAATAATTGCTGTTTGGGGGACTTTCAGAGGCTGAAGATTTAAGATTGGTAATATATATATTTTGTTTGAGTGGTTGATTAAAATCGGGGCCAACATAAAAAGGAAACGGGGCAAAGTTGAGGGTATTAGAAACTATGGCTGGTAATCCGTGTCGGATATTGCTTTCTATAGCCTCATGAATACGGTGTCCAACGAGATCGGGGAATAATTGAGCAAATCGTTTACCCATTGCATGATCTGCTGTAATGCCACTATGTTTTTCTACCCAGTCATTCCAGGAAATCACTATTTGATTCTGATCAAAAATAATGATTCCTGAATTTAGACTATCAAGTAGGAATTGGGAATTGATATTGTCCAACAATGTGTCAGTTTTTTTTTTACTTGTTATTCTTGTCTCGGTCATAAGTCAGAAAATAGACCACTTAACCGGGGAATTCAATGCATAATTCAAAATAAAGATTGGCTTAAATTTCTTGATTCAATTTGTTGATTTTTTCCTGCAGCTCAACCAATAAACCCTGCATTCCTTTTTGTTTAATTAATTGATTAAAACTAGAACGGTAGGAAGTGACGAGACTAATCCCCTCAACATTGATATCATAAACTTTCCAGCCTTTGGTTTTGCCATTATATAATTGGTAGTTAACAGCTATCGGTGGAGCATTTTTATTATGCGTTATTTTCGATTTAACCGTGGCATATTTTGATCCTGTTTTACTCCTGAAAGGAAGAAATTTTATCATCTCTTTATCTACCGTATTGCTTTGGATATATTTGGAAAAAGCATTTGAATAAAATTTAACTAATAATACATGGAACAAATGAATAAATTCTTCTCTTTGCGTGGAATCGATTTTTCGCCAGTTTTTGCCTAATACGTATCGAGACATTAAAGGAAAATTAATGTGCGGTACTAGGTGCTTTTCGATAAGTTCAGTAGTTAAAGCAGGATTTCCTCTTAAAACCTCAGCATTAGTCAATAATTCGTGTTCTAGGGCATCAGTGACCTTGATAATCAGTTGTTGGGGAGCGTTATCAGAGGCGTATGATGTAAGATTAAGCGCTAATAGTAAAAGAATCGAACAATAAAAAGAAAACTTGAATGTAGTCATAAAGTGAAACCAAAAAATTACCTTGAATCTATAAAGTGTTATAATAAAAGACCAATTATATCACATATGTATTTCGAAAATAGTCTATGCGTCACACTCCTGAATTATTACTACCTGCTGGAACCCTTAAAAACATGCGATATGCCTATGCCTATGGTGCAGACGCGGTTTATGCAGGACAACCCCGCTATAGCTTAAGAGCTAGAAACAATGATTTTTTATACGAAAATATCGAAATCGGGATAAACGAAGCCCATCAGCAAGGGAAAAAATTTTTCTTAGCGTCTAATGTTATTCCTCATAATAGTAAGGTGGCTACTTATCTGGATGATATTGAACCGATTATTGCTTTAAAACCAGATTCTTTAATTATGGCTGATCCCGGTTTAATTATGATGGTTAAAGAAAAATGGCCGGACACCACTATTCATCTATCGGTACAAGCGAATACTGTTAATTATGCTACGGTTAAATTTTGGCAATCGGTTGGGGTTGAACGGGTCATTTTATCCCGAGAATTAGGGCTGGATGAAATTGAAGAAATTCGTCAACAATGTCCAGATATGGAATTGGAAGTGTTTGTTCATGGTGCGTTATGCATCGCTTATTCGGGGCGTTGTTTATTGTCGGGCTATTTTAATCACCGAGATCCTAATCAAGGTACCTGCACCAATGCCTGTCGTTGGGAATATAAATTACATGAAGGGCAGGACACCATTAGCGGTGATATTAAAAAGGTAATGCCAACCAAGGCATTTGATCCTTTTGAGGAAATAAACAATCCGCCACTCTTTGATGATATTCAAAATCAAGTCCGGCATCCCATGGCAGATAAAGCCTATCTTTTAGAAGAAGCGGAACGTCCCGGTGAATATATGCCAATTTTTGAAGACGAAAATGGTACCTATATTATGAATTCGAGGGACTTACGAGCCTTGGAACATGTGGAACGATTAATGGATATTGGCGTTGATTCCTTAAAAATTGAAGGAAGAACCAAATCTCACTATTATGTCGCACGTACCGCTCAAGTCTACCGTCGGGCAATTGATGATTTAGCGGCAGGAAAAGAACTCAATCCCGAATTATTTGGTGATTTGAACAATCTGGCCAATCGTGGCTATACCGATGGTTTTTATCAGCGCCATCATAGTCATGAATACCAGAATTATTTGGATAATCATTCCCGCAGTAAAAATCAACAATTTGTGGGTGAGATTATCGAGTATCAAAAAGAGACACAAGAAGCCCTGATTGAGGTTAAAAACCGTTTTGAAGTCGGGAATGTTATGGAATTGATTTTACCTGAAAACAATAAGGTATTTACCTTGCAATCCATCCGTAATGAAAAAGGGGAGAGCATGGAGGTTGCACCAGGCAGCGGTCACAGGGTGATTATCCCTATGCCGTATGAAGTAACGAATATGACCTTATTGGCCAGAAATTTTTAATTTACTACTTATTTTTAGTAATTGTATAGAGAGATAATAATGACCAAACCATCATCAATTACAGCAACGATCTATCCGCTTACACGTAAAAGAAGAATGCGCCGGGATGATTTTTCACGACGACTAATGCGAGAATCTTCGCTGAGTGTGGACGATTTAATTTATCCCATGTTTATCCTGGAAGGAACCAATCAACGTGAACCCGTAAGCTCTATGCCCGGTGTTGAGCGTATGAGTATAGATTTATTAGTCCAGGAAGCAGGTGAATTAGTAGCGTTAGGGATTCCAGCGATTGCCTTATTTCCGGTAACGCCAGCAGAAGCAAAAAGCGATGACGCCAAGGAAGCTTATAATCCAGAAGGTCTAGCCCAAAGAGCTGTGCGTGCCGTGAAAGACAAATATCCACAATTAGGGGTTATAACGGATGTTGCTTTGGACCCATTTACTTCCCATGGCCAGGACGGATTAATCGATGAAAACGGTTATGTGATGAATGATGAAACGGTTGAGGTTTTGGTGAGACAAGCCTTGTCTCATGCCGAAGCGGGAGCGGATGTCGTGGCACCTTCAGATATGATGGATGGGCGCATTGGTGAAATCCGAGAGGCATTGGAAGACTCTGGGTATATTCATACCCGAATTCTAGCCTATTCGGCCAAATATGCTTCCAGCTTCTATGGACCCTTTCGAGATGCGGTAGGATCAGCTGCCAATCTGGGTAAGGCGGATAAAACCACCTATCAAATGGACCCGGCTAATAGTGATGAAGCACTCCAAGAAGTGGCCATGGATATTGAAGAAGGGGCGGATATGGTGATGGTAAAACCTGGAATGCCATATTTGGATATTGTTCGTCGAGTGAAAGATGAATTTGCTGTACCGACTTATGCTTATCAGGTTAGTGGTGAATATGCCATGACCATGGCGGCCGTAAATAATGGTTGGTTGGATGAGCGAAAAGTCATTATGGAATCCCTATTGTGTTTTAAACGTGCTGGTGCTGATGGGATACTGACTTATTTTGCCAAACAAGCTGCTACTTGGTTGAAGGAATAGTTAAAGAAATAGTTGAAGGAATAAATGTGACAGACTTATTTGATTTTGAAGCAAAAACTGACGATTATGCTGTGATGGGTAATCCCATAAATCATAGTAAATCACCTCAGATCCATACACAGTTTGCCGCTCAGACTGGACAAAAAATTGATTATACTGCCATCCATGTGGATTTGGGTGGTTTTACTCAGGCGGTGCGAAATTTTCAGGCCAATGGAGGTAAAGGTTTAAATGTGACGGTGCCGTTTAAACTGGAAGCATTTCGTTTAGTTGATAAGCTGACACCACGAGCAAAACGTGCCGGTGCGGTGAATACTATTGTCTGTCACGCCGATGGGGATCTTGAAGGAGACAATACCGATGGTTATGGTTTGGTGAGTGATATATTGAATCATTTGAATTGGTCCATCAAATCTCAACAGGTTTTAATTCTTGGCGCAGGTGGTGCGGCACGTGGAATCATTGAGCCGATCTTAGCAGAGCAGCCTGAAATGCTTTATATTGCTAATCGGACTGCTTCTAAAGCTAAGGACTTGGCTGATGATTTTGCTGACTTAGGGCCAATACAAGGCGGTGGGTTTAATGATTTGGAAGGGCGACAGTTTGACTTGATCATTAACGCAACCGCAGCCAGTTTACAAGGTGAATTGCCACCCTTACCAGAAAATTTATTGACTCCTACTTCCAACTGCTATGACTTAATGTATGCGACTAATGCGACGCCATTTATGCAATGGGCAACAAATCATAAATCCCTAGGCGTTGCGGATGGTTTGGGGATGTTGGTCGGACAAGCCGCTGAATCATTTAAATTATGGCGGCAGGTTGAACCCGAAGTGGAACCAGTTATCAATATGATTCGCTCACAAATGAAATAATTTTTAACTATGGCTAGAAGAAGTGAACATAGTCGAGAAGAACTCAGAGAAATGGCACTCCAAGCGGCTGAGTTACTCCTGGACGAAATGCAGCTTCCGGCCCTAAGCACCCGGCAGATTGCGGCCAAGATGGGATATACGGTAGGGACCTTATACCAATTGTATAAAAACCTACCTGATTTACTCCTGCATGTGAATAGTCGTACTTTAAAAAAACTTCAACATTGCTGTCTTGAAGATTATGATGTATCTCTTCCTGCGACAGAAAATATCCAGCACTTTGCTTTGAGTTATGTGGAATTTTCCTGTCGCTATCAGAGTCGTTGGCGGCTTATTTTTGATCATGATGTGTTAGAGCAAGTCGAACAACCTCAATGGTATCAGGAACAGGTTGGTGACTTGTTTGCTTTGATAAGTCAGGAATTGAAACGGCTAAGACCCGATGCCAATGAAGAGCAAGTGGCTGCAACCACTCATTTATTGTGGAGCAGTGTGCATGGGATTTGTACCATGAGTCTAAACCAAAAAGTTTTTGCTCAAAAAATTGATAAAGAGGCATTAATTAAATCCTTGGTAAAAAATTTCGTAATGGGTTGGCAGTATGAAACTCGGGAATAAGCAACGTTTTTTCCCTATCAGCCAGTGGTACCGACAACATTTTGGAGAAAAAGTCTACAAAGTATCGGTGAGTGTAGCGGAAACCTGTCCGGCACGCCAAACCAATAGTCGTATGCCACTATGTATTTTTTGTGATGAATGGGGTTCAGCTGCTTATCATCTTGAACGAGACAAATCTTTAGTCGAACAGATCCAAGTCAATCAAGAAAAAATTGCTAAACGTTACCGAGCAAATAAATTTTTAGTTTATTTTCAATCCTATACTAATACCCTAACTCGTGCTCAGGAGATGCAAGAACGTTTTGAGTTGGCTTTACAGCAGGAAAAAATCTGTGGCCTAGTCGTCGGTACTCGACCAGATTGTCTTCCAGAACGAATGATTAAAGTTCTGAATGAATATAGTCAGAAAACCGACTTATTTGTTGAGTTGGGGTTACAGAGTTTTTTTGAACATCATTTGGATTTCTTGCAACGTGGGCACAATGTACAATGTGGTTTTGATGCGATTGAAAAATTACATCAACATACCAAGGTTGATATTAGTATTCATCTGATTTTTGGTTTGCCTAATGAAACGGATGCAGAAATTATTCAAACCGCAAAAATAATCAATGACCTACCTATTTCAAGTGTAAAATTACATAATTTGCATGTTTTAAAAAATACGCCTTTGGAGCAAATGTACTTGCAAGAGGCTTTTACTCCGATTAGCCTAGAAGAATATTCACGTCGAGTTATTCTATTTTTACAATATTTAGCGCCGCACATTGCAATTCAGCGTTTGACCGCTGTAGCCAGCCGTTGGGACGAATTAGTTGCTCCTGAGTGGGTAAAAGAGAAACGACGCCCGAGTCAATTTATTGAAGATCAATTAGCCTTGTCCAATAGTTGGCAAGGGGAGTTGGTTTATAAATAGGTCTCTAGTTCATCCAGAGAACAAATGTTTTTTTGTTGTAAATCAACATGTTTATAACTGATTTCAATTCCTGTATTAAGTAGAACATCATCTATGGCCTTGCTATTTTTCGGGACTTCATAATGCTCTTTATGCATTATGATAAAATCATCGCCAAAAAGTCTGAACACTAAAGCTTCTGGGCTAATTTCTTGCAAGGTTTTCACCACCAGAGCGAGTAATTCATCACCATTTTTCCAGCTAAATTGTTTATTGTATTGAGTAAAATTATGTAAAAAAATGGCATAGACACAACGGTATTTAAAGAGCTTGTCACCTAAAGCTACATCTCGTAATTCTGATTGTTCCGCTCGTCGAGAAAGTACAAACTCAAGGTAATCACGATTAAATGCCCCGGAAATTTTGTCTCGATAAAAATAGGAAAATCTTTCTTGTTCTAGATCTGTTTGAGGTAGTTGGTTGTATAGTTCATCGATTTCAACATCTTCAAGAGCGATTAGTGAGGCTTCAACAACCTCAGGATTAAATTGTTGTCCACTTAAACTTTGTAACTCGTCCAGAGCTAATTTAACCGACTTTCGCCCTTTATAGATTCTATCCGTTGTCATTGCATCAAAGGCGTCAGCGGCGGTCATGACTTGGGAAAGCATAGGAATTTTGTCTCCGGTTAATCCCTGAGGATAGCCCTTGCCATTATAGTGTTCATGATGATGTCGGACAATTTCTGCAATATCTTCAAAAATATCGACTTTGGTTAATAATTCATGGCTGGCAGTAACATGTTCTTGAATTAGTTTGTATTCAAGCCGTGTCAATTTTCCTGGTTTTAATAAGATTGAATCCGGTGTGGATATTTTGCCAATATCATGTAGCATGGAAGCGCGAAAGAGAAGCTGCCGAATATCCTCCTTATATCCCATTTGATAAGCAATTTTATCGGCATAAAGTGCCACTCGTCGTGTATGCCCAGCTGTATAACTATCTCTTTTTTCAATCACATCAACCAAGGTATAAACATGTTGTTCATATTGACTGATTTGGGTGTGGATATACTTTTGAATATGCTTATATCCCCAGAAAATACCTAATAGGCCAATCAACCACAATAGAAAAAAATAGCTACCATGACGAAGTGATTGATTAAAGGCATGTGCGTATAACTCGTATAATGGAATGGCTACTGATACTGCTCCACGAAAATCGCCTAGCTGATAACCTTGAGAGGCATGGCATTTTAAACAACTTTGTTCAACAAATAGGGGGTTTAAAAATCGTAGATAGTTGGCGCTGTCAACCAATGCTATTTCAAAGTAAGGGGTTTTTGTTCGGGAAATAATCTCCATTCCTTTCCTTTCCCAAGCATCAGGGCGATTTTTTGGATTGAGTAATTTATCACTGGTAATATGTCCTTTTACACCATATAACTCGCCATAGTTAGACATCATCTGCAGCAGTGTATAGGCTGGATTCATCAGAGTTAAGTGTTGGCCATCTGTGGTTTCGATATCTCGATTAGGAATATGAACTAGATAGGGATTAGCAGGAGTTTGCTTAGTGATAGGAACATAAACGCCACCATGAGATGCAACCCAACTGCGATAAGCCAGATCTTTTTTGACACTGACTTGTGCTTGATTTAACGCAATATGTTCAGCGTATTGATAGTTTTGATGTATAGTACTGGTACTAAAAACTACGATGACTAAAGTCCATAAAAAAATAATTATAATCAGGAATTTTTTAAGAAAGGCGAGTTTTTGAGCCATGGGTTATATGTTGCTTATTAAAATAACACGATTAATAATTATGATTTGTTAAAATAAACCATGCAAAGGATATGGTTGTTATATGGAGTCTAGTATAGTTCCTGATGGTATGAAATTCAAAACGGATTGTTGTCTATGAAAGAAAGTATTACTGCAGTGATATTAGCGGGAGGGCGCTCTAGCCGTATGCAATATCGGGATAAAGGTTTAATGGTGTTAAATGATAGGAGTATGATTAGTCATATTGCAGAACGACTCAGTTCTCAGGTGAAAGATATTTTAATTAGTGCCAATAATAATTTAGAGCAGTATGCTAAATATTCTTATCGGGTTTTACCTGACGAACATCAAGATTATCGTGGCCCAATGGCGGGGATCTGTGAAGCGCTAAAAGTCATTGATACTCAATTTTTATTGGTTGTTCCCTGTGATGGGCCTTTATTACCTTTGGATCTGGCTAGTCGTTTGGAAAATCAAGTACTACAGAAAAAGGCAAGCTTAGCAACGGTTTATGACGGACAATATAAACAGCCTACCTATAGTCTGATACAGGTAGATATGCTGCATAGTGCTTTGGAATTTTTAGCCAGAGGAGAACGTAAATTAGGTTTGTGGCTAAAAGAAAATAATGCTGAGCTGGTTGATTTTTCTGATCAACCCAACGCATTTGTAAATATTAATAGTGATGCCGACCTGGAAAAACTGACTGCTATCATCCTAGAAAACGCAGTTGCCATCTACTGCGGCCCCCTTAAGCACTAAATCTTAAGGATTTTCCGGAACATTTTGGATTCACCAGTAGGGTGACTACAAGAAAAACCAAAATAACCCATAAAATCCTTAATCTTCAGCACTTAAGTGAGCCTCGCTACGAAGTCAACTGCGTTTTCTAGG
>Ga0209475_10001160_pt1 | contig 36027 bp, 36 predicted proteins | sample tdDd471_FD_187128 | JGI IMG/M metagenome (GOLD analysis project Ga0209475, IMG submission 187128) | Marine sediment microbial communities from the Atlantic coast under amendment with organic carbon and nitrate - tdDd47.1 (SPAdes)... | ecosystem: Environmental > Aquatic > Marine > Coastal >... | reverse complement strand
GGTCGTTGCACAGTTCGTTGACGTGCTTACGCGGAACCCCCATGGCCTCGGCCAACGCGCCTTGGGTCAGGCCCAAGGGCCGCATGAACTCCTCCGTCAATATCTCACCGACCGAAACCGGCTTGCGTTTCGTTGTCAGCATGGCATCACCTCACTTGTAGCCGTGGTCGTCGAGATAAATATCCGACGCCTCGCCTTTGCGGCTATCCCAACAAAATATCAGCCGCCACTGCTTATTGACGCGGATCGAATGATACCCGTCGAGATTTCCGCGTAGTTTTTCAAAGTGATTGCTGGGCGGCACCCGCAAATCCTGATCGGTCGCCGCGTCGTCAATCATCTGGAGTTTACGGAACAACCGGCTTTCAAGATCGACAGGAATGTTGCGGGAGCGGGTATCTTCGACAAAAAAGGACCGCAACCACGCATCCCGAAACCCAACGATCATTCCAGCACTCCATTTTGTGGCATTGTACCACTCAATGGGTCTTTTTTGCAAGCAGGCCTTGATCCAGCCCTAAACCATATCCGCCCGGTCCTTCAACAGATAGTCGAACACCCCGGCGATCATATGGTATTCTGGTTTTTCAGGCTGCCTGAATCCATCGCTGAAAGCCGGAGCCCGATTGATGGACATTCTCGACCCGCAACATCCTCTGCGCACCGCCATGCGAAGGCGTTCCTTGCAAGACGAGGCCTCGGTTCTCGACGGGCTTTTGTGCGAAGCAGCCCTGTCCGACGAGGCGCGCGCCGCGATGACCCGGCGCGCCCACCGGTTGGTTGAGGATATCCGGCAACAATCAACGCCCGGCCTGATGGAGTTGTTTCTCGACGAATACGGCCTGTCGACCCAGGAAGGCGTGGCGCTGATGTGCCTGGCCGAGGCGCTGTTGCGGGTGCCTGACGTGGAGACCATCGACGCGCTGATCGAAGACAAAATCGCCCCGTCCAAGTGGGCCGGGCATTTGGGCCGCTCAAGCTCGCCGTTGGTCAACGCCTCGACCTGGGCCTTGATGCTGACCGGCGCAGTGTTGCGCCACGAAGAGCAACCGGGGCTGGCCGCCGTTTTGCGGGGCACAGTTAAGCGGTTGGGCGAGCCGGCCATTCGCAACGCGGTCGCCGCTGCCATGCGGGAATTGGGCGAACAGTTCGTCCTCGGCCGCACCATCGGCGAAGCGGCCGAGCGGGCGGAAACCGAGATGGCCAAAGGCTACACCTACTCCTACGACATGCTGGGCGAAGCGGCCCGTACATTCGCCGACGCCAAGCGCTATCATCTGGCCTATTCGGAAGCCATTTCGGCATTGTCCAAAACCTGCAAAACGGACGATACCCATACCAATCCCGGCATCTCGGTCAAGCTTTCCGCCCTGCACCCGCGCTACGAATCGACCCATGCCGCCCAGTTGACGACCTCATTGGTGCCGACCGTGCGCTCCCTGGCGCTGCTCGCCAAGTCGGCGGGCATGGGATTCAACATCGACGCCGAGGAAGGCGAACGCCTCGAGCTGTCGCTTGATATCGTTGGGGCCGTTTTGAGCGATCCGGGACTGGCCGATTGGGACGGCTTCGGCGTGGTGGTCCAAACCTACGACAAACGCGCCCCGTTGGTTCTCGACTGGCTCCATGACCTCACCCGGCAATTGGACCGTAAAATCATGGTCCGGCTGGTCAAGGGCGCTTACTGGGACACCCAGATCAAGCGGGCCCAGGTTTTAGGAATTGCGGCTTATCCGGTGTTTACCCGCAAGCCGACCACCGACGTGTGCTATATCGCCTGCGCCAAGAAGCTGCTGGCGATGAACGACCGGATTTATCCGCAATTCGCCACCCACAACGCCCATACCGCCGCTGCGGTTTTGGAATTGGCTGCACCGGGGCAGGATTTTGAATTTCAACGGCTGCACGGCATGGGGGCGGCCCTGCACGACCGGCTGATCGGTGAGACGAACGTAAAAAGCCGGATTTACGCGCCGGTTGGCAACCACGGCGACCTTTTGGCCTATCTGGTCCGCCGCCTCTTGGAAAACGGGGCCAACAGTTCCTTCGTCAATCAGGTGGTCGACGCAACCGTACCCGTGGAGACGGTGATCGCCGATCCGTTCAAACTGGTCGCCGCCTACCAAGACGGCGCGGCCAATCCGAAGATCCCCCTGCCACCGGCGATTTACGGCGAGAAACGGCGCAACGCCGCCGGGTGGGATGTGTTCGAGCCGCGCGACCGGGAGAAGATGGAGGCGGCGCGCCGGCCTTTCCACACCAAAATCTGGACCGCCGGACCGGCGGAAGGCGCGACGCCCACCCCGGTCACCAACCCTGCCAATCCCAGCGATACCGTCGGCACGGTCGCCGCCCTGAAACCCGATCAGCTGGAATCCGTGCTGGCGCAGGCACGGCCCTGGCAGGCCACCCCGAAAGACCGGGCCGCCGCGCTGACTTACGCCGCCGATCTTTACGAAGCCAACAGCGGCGAGCTGTTCGCCCTGCTGGCTCGTGAAGCCGGAAAGACCCCTGCGGATGCCATCGGCGAAGTGCGCGAAGCGGTGGATTTTCTGCGGTATTACGCCGCCGAGCTTCTGCGGCAGGACAGCCGCGAGCCCTGGGGGGTTTTCGCCTGCATTTCGCCGTGGAACTTTCCGTTAGCCATCTTTACCGGGCAGATAACGGCGGCCTTGGCGGCAGGCAACGGCGTGCTGGCCAAACCCGCCGGGCAAACCCCGTTGATCGCCCAGAAGGCCGTCCAGCTGCTACATGACGCGGGTGTGCCGCAAGACGTCCTCCAGCTATGCCCCGGCGACGGGGCGACGGTCGGGCATGCTCTGGTCTCCGACCCGCGCATCAAAGGGGTCTGCTTCACCGGCAGCACCCAAACCGCGCAATCGATCCACCGCGCCATGGCGGATAACCTGGACCCCGCCGCCCCCTTGATTGCCGAAACCGGCGGATTGAACGCGATGATCGTCGACTCGACCGCCCTGCCGGAACAGGCGGTGCGCGACATCGTCATCTCCGCCTTCCAAAGCGCCGGGCAACGCTGCTCGGCCCTGCGCATTCTCTACGTTCAGGAAGATATCGCCGACGACCTGCTGACCATGCTCTACGGGGCCATGGAGGCCTTGACCCTCGGCACCCCGTGGGATTTCGCCACCGATGTCGGCCCGGTGATCGACGATGCGGCCCGGTTCCATATTCTCGACTACATCGACGCCGCCGAGGCCGACGGCCGGTTGCTGAAAAAAATCGATGCTCCATCTGGCGGGCATTTCGTCCCGCCGTGCGTGATCTCCGTTGAGGGGATCCATCAGATGGCCGAGGAGATTTTCGGCCCGGTCCTCCATGTGGCCCGCTTCGCCAGCCCTGACCTCGACCGCGTCATCGACGCCGTCAACGGCGCGGGCTACGGCCTGACGTTCGGCCTGCACACCCGCATCGACGACCGGGTCCAACACGTCATCGACCGGGTTCATGTCGGGAACCTTTACGTCAACCGCAACCAGATCGGCGCGATCGTCGGCTCGCAGCCGTTCGGCGGCGAAGGACTGTCGGGCACCGGCCCCAAGGCCGGTGGGCCGCACTATCTGCCCCGGTTCTTCAAACCGGAAAGGGCGGTTTCCCAAGAGGCGGGCGGGCCGGTCCTCTCGACCGCTGAAATTCAGGCGATGATCGACGCGCTGCCGCCAACGCCGGAGGAGATGAAAATCGTCATGAGCATGCCGGGCCCGACCGGCGAATCGAACCGCCTCGGCCTGTTTCCGCGTGGCCGGGTGTTGTGCCTCGGACCGACAACGGAGGATCTTGCCGATCAAATTGCCGTTGTCGAGGAAGCCGGTTGCCAGGCCTTTAGTGCAACGACCGGAACGGTCGACCCCAAAAGTCTGATCGATTTAAACGGGTTTGCCGCCGTGGTCTATTGGGGAAGCGACGAGACGGCCCGCACCCTACGCCAGGCGCTTGCCGCCCGGTCCGGGCCAATCCTGCCGCTGATCCGCCACCGGAATTTCGCCGACCTCCTCTATCACGAGCGGCATGTCTGCATCGACACGACGGCCACCGGCGGCAACGCCGCCCTATTGGCCGACGCCGCGGGTTAAGGCGATATCTTTTAAGGCGGCTATTTCCTCATCGTTAAACACTCTGGAGCGGACGTGAAACCGTTGTTCCCGTCCGTTATCCAATGAGAACATGCCGCCGCGCCCGGGCACCACGTCGAGAATGAGTTGCGTGTGCCGCCAAACTTCAAATTGCGCAGCGCCGATATAAACCGGAACGCCGTCAATTTCTCCCAACAAAATATCATTCGACCCAACCTTAAAATCATCCTGGGCATAACACATGGGCGACGATCCGTCACAACAGCCGCCGGATTGATGAAATAGGATGGAAGGATGGTCCCGGCGAATATCGGCGATCAGCCGTCGGGCGGAATCCGTCGCAACCACTCGGGGCGACGGAGTGAGTGAGGAATTCATGGTCACCTCCATAAAGAAACTCCCGCCCGGACATGAACAAGCCGGAGGGCCGAACAGTCCGGGCGGGCAGGCCCTTGTTTAGGTTAGCGGAACGGACTTAACCGACCATTCCGCCTCGGAGGGCTTGGGCCTTAAAAGAAGCCCAGTTTTTTCGGGTCGTAGCTGACCAGCATGTTTTTAGTTTGCTGGTAGTGATCCAGCATCATTTTGTGGGTCTCGCGCCCGATGCCCGATTGCTTGTAGCCACCGAAAGCCGCATGGGCCGGGTAGGCGTGGTAGCAGTTGGTCCAGACCCGTCCGGCCTGGATTTTCCGGCCAAACTGGTAACAAGTATCGGCCGACCGGCTCCAAACGCCCGCACCCAGGCCATAGAGCGTGTCGTTGGCGATCTCCAACGCTTCCGCTTCGTCCTTAAAGGTGGTGACCGCCACGACCGGGCCGAAAATTTCCTCCTGGAACACACGCATTTTGTTGTGCCCCTTAAGAACCGTCGGCTGGACGTAGTACCCGTCGGCCAGATCGCCTTCCATGGCGGCGGCCTGCCCGCCGGTCAGAACCTCGGCTCCCTCCTGACGCCCGATTTCCAGATAGGACAGGATTTTTTCCTTTTGTTCCGAGGACGCCTGAGCCCCGATCATGGTGTTGGGGTCCAGCGGGTTGCCCTGGGTAATCGCCTTGACCCGCTGCAGCGCGCGTTCCATGAATTTGTCGTAGATGTCTTCATGGATCAGGGCGCGGCTCGGGCAGGTGCAAACCTCGCCTTGGTTGAGCGCGAACATGACAAAGCCTTCGATGGCTTTGTCGAAAAAGTCGTCATCGGCTTCAGCCACGTCTTTGAAGAAAATATTCGGCGACTTGCCGCCCAGCTCCAGGGTTACCGGAATAAGGTTTTCCGAGGCATACTGCATAATCAACCGGCCGGTGGTGGTTTCACCGGTGAAGGCGATCTTGGCAATCCGGTTGCTCGACGCCAGCGGTTTGCCCGCCTCAAGGCCGAAACCGTTGACGATGTTTAAAACGCCGGGCGGCAACAGGTCGGCCACCAGCTCGGCCCAGACCAAAATCGAGGCGGGGGTCTGTTCCGCCGGTTTCAAAACGACGCAGTTACCTGCCGCAAGAGCCGGAGCCAACTTCCAAGCCGCCATGAGAATCGGGAAATTCCAGGGAATGATTTGTCCGACAACCCCGAGCGGCTCATGGAAATGATAGGCCACGGTGTTTGTATCGATTTCCGCCAACGACCCTTCCTGGGCGCGGATGCAGCCGGCGAAATATCTGAAATGGTCGATGGCCAGGGGAATATCCGCCGCCCGGGTTTCGCGGAGCGGCTTTCCGTTGTCCCAGGTTTCGGCAACCGCCAGGGTCTCCAGGTTATCTTCCATCCGCTGGGCAATAGCCAACAAAATGCCCGACCGTTCGGCAACCGATGTTTGGCCCCAGGCCTCCTTGGCGGCATGGGCGGCATCAAGGGCCGCCTCGATGTCTTCGGCTTGGGAGCGTGCAATTTCACCCACCGGTTTGCCGTGAATGGGCGAAACGTTGTCGAAGTACTGACCACCTTTCGGGGCGGTCCAGGCGCCATTGATGTAGTTCTCGTAGCGGGCCTTGAACGGCACCTCTCCGACCGAACTGCTTTGTGCAATAGTGTCCATCGTAAACCTCCTTGATGTTGCATTGGTTTTGATTGCGCCAAGGAGTAAGCGACGCTGGCGGACCTGCCTAGACCGGCTCAGACGATCCTTTCCCGGTCTGTATCACCGGTGAGACACTTTCAGAAAAAAGAAGCGGGATTTGCCACTCAGCGGACGTTAAGGCGCTGCATACGGCGGTAAAAAGTCGCCCGGCCGATGCCAAGCTGACGAGCCGCAGCAGAGACGTTTCCATTGGCGCGGGCCAACGCCCGTTTAATTTCGCCCCGTTCCGCTTCGCTGAAATTGCTCGCCTGTACGGAGCCCGACAAAACGTCCTGAGCGGGTCGCGGTGCGGTAAAACTTGCATCACTCAGGCCAAAGATTTGGCGGGCCGCCCGGGTCGCCCCGATGACCAGATCATCCTGGTCGACTGCTAATAGAACCGCTCCTTTGCCGCCATGTTCTTCACCCATGACGATCCTGGAGCCGACAAAAGATGCACGGAAATGATCGGATTCGATCCGCCGGGCGGCATCTATCACTGCCGCCGAAACGAGCGACAGGTAGCCCGCCATGTCATCGGCCCGGCAGGACGAAACATCAAGGACCGCCAACAATTTACCGTCTGCACCATAAATCGGCGCATCGATACAGCTCATTGCTGTGTTGCGGGCATGAAAATGCTGGTCACGATGAATAACCACCGGACTTTTTTCGACAATGCAGGTGCCGATGCCGTTGGTCCCCTCGTTGTTCTCATCCCAGATAGCACCCGACCACAGGCCCCATTTGTTGAACGTGGCTTCATCGGAGGACGTGCAGTTCTGACGGACGATCCGGCCATTTGCGTCGCTCAGTAAAACGCAACAGCCGGTATTGCCGACCGACTTGAACAACCGGTTGAGGGTCGGCTCGGCAATCGACAGGACGCGTCCGAGAGCCTCGCGCGTTTGCTTCAGCTCGTAATCGTTTAAACGCCTCGGGCCTTGTTTTGAATCCGGGGTAAGTTGATGTTGGAGCAACGATCGCCGCCAGGATGCCGCGACCAAAGACTGTGCGGCCAGCGCGCTCGATTGCACGGCCTCCCAGACTGCTTCAGCATGCTTTTTGGCGTCAGACATTCTGCGCCCCCAGTTACCCACCCGGTAAACAACGATTATTTTGTTGATTTTTGTTTTTTTACGCTCGCTTTGAGCTGTATCCACGGCAAAATTGCCTCTTGCCAGCGGCACTAAATAATTCACCGTCCGCCCCCGGCAAGTCAACTATCCCGTTTTCTTCGCCAGAATATCTTTATTTATCAGTGCGCTTACGCCCTTCAAGACGGCCTCTACGCCGTAGTTTCAGTCCAATCGATAGAAAAAACCTATCGCCGGTAGAAATATTATCAATTTTTCATGAACCTATTTTTCCCTTATCGTCTAACCTATCGGGTAAGTTGATGAGCGCGCGCCATCACATCTTAAATGAGCGGTGCGCAGACAGCTCACCCCCAGCTTTTTTACAGGGATAACAAACCAAAAGGGAGGTCGACAATGTCCGAAGCAAAATGTCCGGTAATGCACGGCGGGAACACATCCATGGGCTCATCCGTGATGGAGTGGTGGCCCAACGCTCTAAATTTGGACATCCTGCACCAGCATGACACCAAGACCAATCCTATGGGCGTGAATTTCAACTACCGCGAAGCACTCAAGAGCCTCGACGTCGCCGCTCTGAAGGCTGACGTCAAAGCCTTGATGACCGATAGCCAAGACTGGTGGCCGGCCGATTGGGGTCACTACGGCGGCTTGATGGTCCGGATGGCTTGGCACGCCGCGGGTTCGTATCGCATCACCGATGGCCGAGGCGGCGGCGGCACGGGCAATCAGCGTTTCGCGCCGCTCAATTCTTGGCCCGACAACGTTAGCCTGGACAAAGCCCGCCGCCTTCTGTGGCCGGTTAAGAAGAAGTACGGAAATGCCGTCAGCTGGGCGGATCTTATCATTTTGGCCGGCACCATCGCCTACGAGTCCATGGGACTCAAGACCTTTGGCTTTGCTTTCGGGCGCGAGGATATCTGGCATCCGGAAAAGGACACCTATTGGGGTTCTGAAAAAGAGTGGCTCGCTAAAGACCGCTACACTAAAGCCAACGACGAGTCGTCTCTGGAAAACCCCCTGGCTGCCGTGCAGATGGGCCTGATCTACGTCAACCCTGAAGGCGTCGATGGCAAGCCGGATCCGTACAAGACGGCAGAGGCCGTTCGCGTAACCTTTGCGCGCATGGCGATGAATGATGAGGAAACCGCCGCATTGACATGCGGAGGCCACACCGTTGGCAAAACACACGGCAATGGTGACGCCAGCGCCTTGGGCCCCGACCCGGAAGGCGCAGACGTCGATCAGCAGGGTCTGGGCTGGGCCAACCCGAACATGCACGGTAAGGCCGCAAACGCTGTCACATCAGGCATCGAAGGCGCTTGGACGACAAATCCTACGCAGTTCGACATGGGCTACTTCGACCTGCTGTTCGGATATGACTGGGAAATCCGCACCAGCCCCGCCGGCGCTAGGCAGTGGGAACCGATCAACATCAAGGAAGAGGACAAACCGGTGGATGCCACCGACCCATCCATCCGGCACAATCCGATCATGACCGATGCGGACATGGCCATGAAGGTTGATCCGATCTACAAGGAAATCTGTAAGAAATTCATGGCTGATCCGGCATATTTCAGGGAAACTTTTGCCCGCGCTTGGTTCAAGCTGACACATCGCGACATGGGGCCAAAGGCCCGCTACTTCGGCCCGGATGTGCCCGAAGAAGATCTGATTTGGCAGGACCCGGTACCCACCGGTTCAACATCCTATGACGTCAACGCGGTGAAGGCAAAAATCGACGCCGCTGGTTTAAGTATCAGCGACATGGTCGCGACCGCCTGGGACAGCGCACGAACTTTCCGCGGCTCCGATAAACGTGGCGGTGCTAACGGTGCCCGCATCCGCCTTGCCCCACAGAAGGATTGGGAAGGCAACGAGCCCAACCGTCTGGCCAAGGTGCTGGCCGTGCTTGAACCGATTGCGGCGGAAACCGGCGCCAGCGTCGCCGACGTCATCGTCTTGGCTGGCAACGTCGGTGTCGAACAAGCGGCCAAGGCCGCTGGCTTTAAAGTCGAGGTGCCGTTTGCGCCGGGCCGGGGCGATGCGACCAGTGAGATGACCGATGCCGCCTCTTTCGCCCCCCTGGAGCCGATTCACGACGGCTACCGGAACTGGCTGAAAAAGGACTACATCGTAAAAGCGGAAGAGCTGATGCTTGACCGCACCCAGTTGATGGGTCTGACGGCAAATGAGATGACCGTCCTTGTCGGCGGCATGCGAGCCATGGGAACCAACCATGGTGGGACCAAGCACGGTGTTTTCACCGACAGGGTCGGCGCATTGACGACAGACTTTTTCGTCAATCTGACCGATATGTCCAACGAATGGAAGCCGACCGGCGACGGAATTTATGACATCTGTGATCGCAAGTCAGGTCAGAAAAAATGGACCGCAACACGTATGGATCTGGTCTTCGGTTCCAACTCAATCCTACGAGCCTACTCGGAAGTCTACGCCCAAGACGACAACCAACAGAAATTTGTCGAAGACTTCGTCGCGGCCTGGAACAAGGTGATGAACCTGGACCGGTTCGATCTGGCCTAAAGGAAAACGATAGAAAGAATTGGGCGGGCCATCACGGTCCGCCCTTTTTGTCGGTTTTCAGCTCTTGCCCGGCCGTTGCAATCATCTTGCGGCTGTCCCATCTCTAGCGGACATTCTTTTTAGCATCCGTTAGGACATTTCATGGCCTCGATCACCGTTCACCACCTCAACAATTCGCGCTCGCAAAGAATTCTCTGGCTGTTGGAGGAGCTCGGACTCGACTACGAAATCAAGCATTACCAGCGCGATCCCAAGACCATGCTGGCGCCGAAGGAACTCTATGAGGTGCATCCGCTGGGTAAATCCCCGGTGGTCACCGACGGCGAGGTGACGGTGGCCGAAACCGGCGCGGTGATCGAGTATTTACTGCACACATACGGCGAGGGGAAACTTGCGCCCGCGATTGGGACGCCGGACTGGCGACGCTATGTCTACTGGCTGCATTTCGCCGAAGGCTCGGCCATGCCGCCCTTATTGCTGAAACTGGTTTTTGATAAAGTGGAAAACGGGCCCGCGCCGTTTTTCGTCCGCCCCATCGCCAAGAGAATCGCCAAAAAGGTCAAGGCCATGGTGGTGACGCCGCGACTGACTGAACAACTGATTTTCATGGAAGACGAGCTCGGTAAAAGCCCGTGGTTTGCCGGGGAAGCTTTCAGCGCCGCCGATATTCAGATGAGCTTCCCCTTGGAAGCGGCGGCTTCGCGCGGCGGACTGGATCAGCGCTATCCGGCTTTGAACGATTTTCTGAAACGTATCCATGAGCGCCCTGCCTACCAAAAGGCCCTGGAGCGCGGTGGTCCGTACGACTACGCCTGACGCGGCAAAATCCGGAAGGCGGCCATCCGCCGCCTTCCCAATCTTGTCTCTTAATCAAGCTCCGGCAAACAGAGCCAGACCTGCCGCGGCTAACGCCCCACCGCCCAGACGGACGGCAATCGGCGCACGCTGCTGAATGGTTTTTTGAACGGCTTGGGTCAAGCCGATCCCCGCCCCGTGCAAAAGCGCCGTGGCAAGAACAAAGCCGACGGCATAGGCAACGCCGCTTGCGTCGATTGGCATTTCAGTGCCGTGGGCATGGCCGTGAAAAACGGCAAACACTCCGGCCAAAGCGACCGCAACACCCATCGGAACCTGCCGTCCGGCGGCGATCACACCACCCAGCACGACCACGGACCCGACGATACCGATTTCAACGAACGGCACCGGAAACGCGGCCATGCCGAGGAGGCCGCCGACAACCATCATGCCGACAAATGCGGCGGGAACCGCCCAGAGCGACCGTCCGCCCTGCTGAACGGCCAATACCCCAACGGCAACCATGGCCAAAACATGGTCAAGACCCCCAATGGGGTGACCAAACCCAGCCGTCAGTCCGGAAACCGGACCGGCTCCCGTATGAGCCATCGCCGGCACGGCAGCCATGGCAAAAACGGCTGTGGCGGCAAACAACAATCGATTCATGAAATTTCCCCTGTATGATGTAGTAGCACCAAAAAGTATGATGTTTTAGAAATTTATCATACTTTTTGGTAAACACAAGACCGGATGGACATAGATGGAACGCGTGACCGTAACGATCGACGACGATCTTTTGGAAAAATTCGACAGGCTGATCGCGTCGAAAGGCTATGCCAACCGCTCGGAAGGGGTGCGCGACGCCATCCGCCTGTTGCTCGCCGACCAACAGGTAACCGAAGACGAAGAGGCGCCCTGCGTCGGTTGCGTGGTCTACATGTACAATCACAAGGAGCGCACCCTGTCGTCCCGCCTGGTCGAGGCCCAGCATCACCATCACGACACCCCGGCGGTGACCCTGCATCTGCATGTCGATGCGGAAAATTGCTTGGAAGCCACGGTGTTGAACGGCTCGGTGCGCGAGGTCCGTCATCTTGCCGACCACATCACCACGCAGACCGGGGTCAAATACGGGCGGCTCCATCTCATTCCGATCGACGGGAAGTAAAGAACAACAGGCATTTTCAAAAGGTTTTCGTAAGAAATCTTCTTTGCGTCGGCTTTGTTGTCCCCCATTTTTGAACGAACCCACCTATTCGCCGTATGATTTTGGAAAGGTCAGCCCATGCAGAGTCTGATCGATTTTTTCGTTCCGAAGCGAATTCTATCTGAGCGCCGCTTTTTGGCGCGCTACCGGGCGGTCGTGCGGACGCTGCTGGCGGTTTCCGCCATGGCGGCGATTTTTCTGCCGCTCTACGTGATCTTCGTCCAAAAAGCGCTTCTCGACACTGTCGTCATAGTTGGCTGCATTTTAACGCCGTTTATCGGCGCGTTTATCATCCGGCACACCGGTAGCCTGACCGGCGGCCTCGCCATCGCCAGCCTGTTCGGCGTTTTTTTCGGCGGCATCTTCGCCTTTTACACCGGCGGCATTCAATCGTTCACCTTGCCTTGGTTCCTCTCCAACCTGGCGCTTCTCGGTACTTTCGGCGACCGGCGTTTGCTGATTTTCGTTTCCGCCTCGGTTTTCATCACCTTCAGCTTTCTGATTTTTGCCGATATTGCCGGATGGCTGCCGCATATGGCCCTGTCCAACGAGGACCGGATGATCGGCTTCGCCATCTCGAGCCTCACCGCCGCAGGAGCAGTCACCTGGGGCGCCTACATCGTCGACAAGGCGCGCGACCGGGCGAAGCGGCGGCTGAAGGACGCACTGGCCAAGGCGGAAACGGCCAATGCCGCCAAATCCCAGTTTCTCGCCACCATGTCCCATGAAATCCGCACGCCTTTGACCGGCGTTTTGGGGATCGCCGACCTGCTGGGCGAGACGGAGCTGTCGAGCGCCCAGCAAAAACAAGTCAAAACCATTAAGGATTCGGGACGGTTTTTGTTATCGATCTTGAACGACATTTTGGACTTCTCACGGATTGAATCGGACCAGATCGAATTGGGGGCCATCGATTTCCGTCTCCGCGACATCATTGAGGAAACCCTGGCCCTGGTGCGGGGAAAACCGGAAGCCGAGGGTTTGGCGTTTGCGCTCAACATCGATGAGGCGACCCCCGAAGGGGTCAACGGCGATCCGGCCCGTCTGAGGCAAATTTTGCTCAACCTACTGGGCAACGCGGTCAAATTTACTCCCATGGGGACAGTGTCTGTTTCGGTAGCGCCAAAGGAAGTGGACCATCGTGGATACGGAATGGAGTTCCGGATCGAAGACACCGGCATCGGCATGTCGCAACAAGAAATCCAACGGCTGTTCAAACCCTTTACCCAGGCAGACAGCTCGATCAGCCGGCGCTACGGCGGTTCCGGTCTCGGACTGGCGATCTGCAAACGGCTGGTCGAGTTGATGGGCGGCGAGATCCGTGTCGAAAGCAGGCTTGAAGGCGGGTCGACGTTTATTTTTACGGCCTTCTTCGCGCCGCTAATCAATCCCTTGGCCGATAAAACCGACGACGAAAAACACCGGACCTTCGAAGCCACGCGGCCACTTGACATTCTGATCGCCGAAGACAGCCCGCTCAATCAGGCCATCATTAGCCAGATATTGCGCAAACTCGGCCACCGCGTCGAACTCGCCGAAAACGGCGAGGAAGCCGTAGAGGCGGTTGAACAATCGTTCTTCGATCTGGTCGTTATGGATGTCCGCATGCCCGTTATCAGCGGCCCCGAGGCCACCCGGATCATTCGGGCCATGCCGCCGCCCAAAGGAATCATTCCAATCGTCGGCTGCACGGCGGACGCCGTGCCCGAACATATTGCCGAATTTAAAAAAGACGGAATGAACGGCGTGGTGATCAAGCCGTTTCGAAAGAGCGACTTGCTCTACGCCATCAACCGGGCCGTCGACGAGGAAATCCATCTCTCGACCGGCATCGACGAACCCGGCTCTCAAAGCGCCGGCCCATCAAAAAACAAGGGAACCGACATGGCCGTCGATTCCCTTCTCGATCGAATGAACGAAATTTAGAAAACTGCGTCGGACTCAGGTTTCCGAATCGTAGTTTCCGCCCGCACCGTCGCCGCCCTGACTGTAGGCCGCGCCGCCCTGGGCTTTGGCCGCCGCTTCTTCGCCGTCGCTTGACGCGGGCGCTTCCGGTTTAGGCCCGCCCTTGGCCACGCCGACCATGGCCGGACGCAACAACCGGTCGTGGATCACGTATCCCCGCTGCATTTCTTGCAAAACGGTCCCCGACGGCACTTCCGGATTGGGGATTTCAAACATCGCCTGATGGTAGTTGTGGTCGAACCGCTGATTGAGCGCCTCGATGGGCTTGACGCCCGCCTTGGCAAACGCGTCGTGCAGTTGCTTTTGGGTCATCTCGACGCCGACGCAGAGGTTTTCCAGCGCCTCGTCGGCCTTGCGGCTCTCCGGGTCGACCGCCTCGAGCGCGCGGGTCAAATTGTCGGCCACGGCCAGTAGATCACGGGCGAGGTCGGAATTGGCGTATTTGAGTTTGCTCTGAATTTCGGCCTGCGCCCGGCGGCGGGTATTTTCCGCTTCCGCTAGGGCACGCATGGCCTGATCCTTCATCTTGCCCAGCTCTTCCTCAAGCTCGGCGATCCGGTCGATTTCGCTGATCGTCCCGCCGATAGCGCTTTCGTCGATATAGTCTTCGGCCGCCTGATCTGCCTCGAGATCGTCGAAATTCTGGACTTCCGGGTTTTCTTCGTCGCCGGATTCAGGATTGTTTTTTTCGTTCTGCTCGCTCATGTCGTCCTCAAATACTTTCATTTCACATTGCCGCACCGATGCGCCCAACGAAACGGAATGTGCGTCAGCCGATCATTCGGCCCACCAGCTTGGCCGTAAAATCGACCATGGGAATAATGCGGGAATAGTTGATCCGGGTCGGCCCGACAACCCCTATTGCACCGATAACCTTTTCCTTGCCGTTCTTAAATGGCGAGACCACCATGGAACAGCCCGACAGATTGAACAGGTGGCTGTCCGACCCGATAAAGATCTGCACCCCCTCGGCCTGTTCGGTGGTTTCCAGCAACATAGCCAGGGATTCACGGGTTTCCAACGCTTGAAACAGGGTGCGGATACGCTCCAAATCGCCAACGGCCGTCACATCTTCCAAAAGGTGCATCTGCCCGCGGACGATCAGCGCCCCGTCGCCCTCGCCTCCCGACCAGGTGGCGAGTCCCGCTTCAACCACCTTGCGGGTCAGGATGTCGAGCTCCTGCTTTTGCTTGCCGAGCTCCTGCTGGATCAGATCGTGCGCCTCGGCCAGGGTTCGCCCGACCAGTTTGGCGCTCAAATAATTTGTCGCCTCGACCAAAGCCGAGGGCGCCAAGGCAGCCGGAACTTCGATGATCCGGTTTTCGACGATGCCGTTCTCCGCCACCAGCACCACCAGCGCACGGCCCGGCGAAAGGGCGACGAATTCGATGTGTTTTAAAGGAATTTCGGTCTTGGGCGCGGTCACCAGTCCGGCGCAATGGGTCAGCCCCGACAGCGTGCCGGTCACCTCCTGCAGCAACCCTTCCACCGATTTTCCCGAGGCTGCCGCATGGGCTTCAAGCTTTTCGCGCTCCACCTCATCCACATTGCCTACCTCCATCAGGCCGTCGACGAACATGCGCAGCCCCGCGTCGGTGGGCAGCCGTCCGGCCGAGGTATGGGGGGCATACAACAAGCCCGCGTCTTCCAGATCGGCCATCACGTTGCGGATGGTCGCCGGAGAAAGAGACTGGCCGAGCTGTTTGGAGATCGTGCGCGAGCCGACAGGATCGCCGGTTTCCACATAGGAATCGACAATCCGCCGTAAAATATCGCGCGATCTTTCATTGAGCTCGGTAATCATAGGCCGAATTTAGTTTTTTCCAGGGTTCTGTCAACGGCGAGTGGTTGTCTTTATCGGCGGGTTTGATTAGCTTGCGGCAAAACATTCATTTTAAAGATTGAGATTGACCCCATGAGACCTTCCGGCCGCACCCCCGATCAAATGCGGGACGTTACCATCGAAACCGGCGTCAACAAGCACGCCGAAGGCTCCTGCCTGATCAAGTTCGGCGACACCCATGTGCTCTGCCTGGCGACCGTTGAAGAACGGGTGCCGCCCTGGATGCGCAACTCGGGAAAAGGCTGGGTGACCGCCGAATACGGCATGTTGCCCCGCTCGACCAACAGCCGCACCAACCGGGAAGCGGCCAAGGGCAAACAGTCGGGCCGCACCCAGGAAATTCAGCGCCTGATCGGCCGGTCCTTGCGCGCCGTCACCGATTTGGAAAAATTGGGCGAGCGCCAGATCACGCTCGATTGCGACGTCATCCAGGCCGACGGCGGCACCCGCACTGCATCAATCACCGGCGCTTACGTGGCGCTTTACATGGCCTGCAAGAAAATGGTCGACCTCGGCATCATGGACGAAGTGCCGCTGATCGGCGAAGTCGCCGCGGTTTCCTGCGGTTTGTATGAAGGCACGGCGGTTCTCGACCTCGATTATATGGAAGACAGCGAAGCCGAGGCCGACGCCAACTTCGTGTTGACCGGCAACGGCATCGTCGAGGTGCAAGGCACGGCGGAAGCCGATCCGTTCAGCGAAGAACAGTTCCACCAGATGTTCATGCTGGCCAAAAAGGGCGTTGGCGAGCTGGTCGCCAAACAACGCGAAACCCTGGGGTTGTAAGGTTGTCATTTTAATACCGTCACCCCCGGACTTGATCCGGGGGTCCACGACTTTAACCGTCAAGGTCCAAGAAAAGACGTGGATACCCGGGACAAGCCCGGGCATGACGATTAAAGGAGACTTTTTGAAAATGGCCCGCAAATTCACCGAAAACAAACTGGTCATCGCCAGCCACAACAAGGGAAAGGTCCGCGAAATCGGCGACCTGCTCGAACCCTTCGGCGTCGAGGTGGTTTCGGCGGGCGATCTGGCGTTGAGCGAGCCGGAGGAAAACGGCGAAACCTTTACCGAAAACGCCATTATCAAGGCCGCTTCCGCCGCCGACGAATCCGGACTGCCCTCGCTGGCCGACGATTCGGGGTTGGCGGTCCATGCGCTCGACGGCCAGCCGGGCATTCATTCGGCCCGTTGGGCAGGGCCCGATAAAGACTTCCCCGCCGCCATGGAAAAGATCGAGGGCCTGCTGGAAGGCACATCGGACCGGTCGGCCCATTTCTCCTGCGTGCTGGCTTTGGCCTGGCCCGACGGTCACGTGGAAACCTTTGAAGGCCGGGTCGACGGCGAAATGGTCTGGCCGATGCGCGGCGACAAAGGGTTCGGCTACGACCCGGTGTTTGTCGCCAAGGGGCACCGCATCACCTTCGCCGAAATGGACCCGGCGGAGAAACACGCGATCAGCCACCGGGCCAACGCGTTTAAAAAACTGGTCGCCGCCTGTTTCGAACCGAAATGACCCCGCCTCTCGCCCTTTACCTGCACTGGCCTTACTGCATTTCCAAGTGCCCCTATTGCGATTTCAACAGCCATAAGGCGGAAGCGGTCGACGGAGCGGCTTGGCAGCGGGCCTACCTGAAACGGTTGGCGGATTTGGCCGAGGAAACCGAGGGACGGCGCATCGAGACGGTGTTTTTCGGCGGCGGCACTCCGTCGCTGATGGACGCGGCAACCGTCGGGGCCATCTTGAACCAAATTCACCGCCTGTGGCCGGTCTCCCCCGCTCTGGAAGTCACGTTGGAAGCCAACCCGACCACCGCCGAGGCTCAGCGCTTTACCGATTTCGCCGCCGCAGGCATCAACCGGCTTTCCATCGGCGTTCAGTCGTTCAACGACACGGCCTTACGGTTTCTCGGCCGGGCGCATTCGGCGCAGGAGGCCAAAAAGACCATCCGCTTGGCGGCCAAAACCTTCCCGCGCTACTCCTTCGATCTGATCTACGCCCTACCCGGTCAAACCGAAGATCAATGGCAGCAGCAGATGGAAACGGCGCTTTCCTTCGAACCGGAACACTTGTCGGTTTACCAGTTGACCGTTGAGCCGGGTACCGGGTTTCACCGGGCCCAGGTCGCGGAAGCCGACGAAGACAGCGGCGCAGCGCTCTATGCACTCACGCAGACGGTTCTGGATAACGCCGGTCTGCCGGCTTATGAAATTTCCAACCATGCCCGTCCCGGCGCCGAATGCCGCCACAACTTGATCTACTGGACCGGCGGCGACTACATTGGGATCGGCCCCGGCGCCCATGGACGGCTGACGCTCAATGGCAGCACTTTTGCCACCCAGGAGATCCCCAATCCGCAAAACTGGCTCAAAACAACGCTCGGCCATAAAAACCCGGAAGTACGGCGCGATTTACTGGACCCGGAGGAGCGGGCCGAAGAGCGGATCATGATGGGACTACGGTCGGCAGCGGGAGTCGATAGCAAACCGTTCGAGGCCGCCATCGGCATGCCATTAACCGACTTCCTCTCGGAACCCGGCCTGGCTACGGCAAAACAACACGGTCTGATTACCTGGGACGGCCAAGTTCTGCAGGCGACGGCCAAAGGCCGCCCGGTGCTCAACGCCCTGCTTGCTGAGTTGATCGTTTAGTTGGTCACCTGATCGAAGGCGTCCGGCGCGGGGGCGATCACCTGGGTCGAACGTTCGCGTACTTCCATTACCGCGAGGCCGCGCTGGTTGGTACCGTCGGGCAAAAACCGGAAAACGCCGTCGCGCCCCACATAACCGCTTTCCGCCGTCAAAGTCGCCGCATCGTAAAGCGGGCCGCCCTGCGCGCGGGCCAGAACGGCGGCCAGGGCCACCGCATCGTAGGACAGAGTCGCCAACCGGGCCGGCATACGGCCGTAGGTTTGACGGAAGCGTTCGATGAAATTGGCCCGCGCCGATGGATCGGGAGCCGCATACCAGCCGCCGACCAAGGCCGGTTCCGAGCCGATCCCGGCGACATCCCACTGGCCGGTGCCCAACATACGGACCTTTTTTGGATCGATATCGTAGAACGGCAGATGGGCGGCGATGGTTTGCAACCGCTTGCCACCCTCGGCGATCAACAGAGCCGTGTAGGGAAGGTCGCCAAGGGTTTGGAGATTCTCCAACCGCTTCAACGCTTGGCGGGAAAGCTCGTCGTCTTTGCCTTCCAACTCGCGGCGCTGGTCCAACAGCGCTTCGCGGCGTACGTCGTATTCGCCCAAATCCCGGATGATTTGCGTGAAGTCCTCGGTATAAGGATCGTAAAGCGCCACGCGGGCCATATAGCCGCCGCGCGCCTCCACCGCCCGCCGCGCCGCCGCCAAAATCATTTGGCCATAGGCGTTGTCCGGCGCCAAGACGGCAAAATCGGTCACCCCGCGCGAGGCGGAATAGGCAATGACCCGCTCCACTTCCTCCGTCGGCATGAAGCCCATGAGAAAAACGTTGCTCGACGCCACCGCCCGGTTGTTGGAAAAGGCGATGGTATTGACCCCGGCGTCACGAGCCAGGGGAGCGACCGCCTCGACGGATGTGGAAAGCAGTGGGCCGAGAATCATCGACGCGCCGCCTTGCAAGACCCGGTCGGCGGCATGGGCCGCCTGTTCCGGCATGCCCGCGGTATCCTGAACGACCAGCTCGAAGGAATCGCCGGCAAAATCGAACAACGCCAGCTGGGCGGCGTTCAGCATATCCTGACCCAACCCACTGTTAGGCCCGGTTAAGGGCAATAGCAAGCCGACGCGGGTGATGCCGTCGGTCGGCATGGTTCGGCGATATTCGGCCCGCGGGAGAACGGTCTGGGTTTGCGCCTGCGGGGCAACGGTTCCCGGATTACCGACCAATGGCGGCAGTCCGGCATGCGTGGAGGTTTGCGTGCGCGGCAGTCGTGTATAAGGTGGACGCTGTGCCGTCGGTTGCGTTACCGTCGGGCCGTTATTGCCGAACAACGGCTGGCGCGGCGTTTGACAGGCGGTGAGCGAAAAAGCGCTCAAAACCACGGTGACGGCGAGTAGGCTACGCAAGAAGTAAGTCATTTTCACATTTCGATGGACGGTCATGCCCAATTCTTCTCTCCAGGACGGCGGTCAGCGAACCGGGACAGAGCCTAACGGGACCCGCGCCCGGAGTAAACAAGAGGCTGCAACCCGCTCGACGCAGCCGGGCCTTTATTTGGTTGCAACCCCTATCGGCAACGCCCGCGACATCACCTTGCGCGCCCTCGACGTCCTCGAAGCAGCCGATTATATCGCCTGCGAGGATACGCGGGTGTCGGGCAAATTGATGACGATTTACGGATTGAAAAAATCCCTGATCGCCTATCACGAACACAACGCCGACAAAGTACGGCCGCGCTTATTAAACGACGTGGAAAACGGCAAAACCGTGGCGTTGATCTCCGACGCCGGGACGCCTTTGATCTCCGACCCCGGCTTTAAATTGGTCCGCGACTGCCGGGCCAAGGGGCTGCCGGTTTATCCTTTGCCCGGCGCATCGTCGGTGATGGCGGCCTTGGTTGTCGCCGGTCTGCCCACCGACCGGTTCCTTTTCGCCGGGTTTCCGCCCGCCAAACAGGGCGCGCGGCGAAAGTTTCTCGAAAGCTTGAAACAAACCGACGCCACCCTTGTTTTGTTCGAGTCGCCCAAACGCCTCGCCGCCAGCCTAAAGGACGCCGCGGAGGTCTTGGGCAGCCGGGAAGCGACGGTTTGCCGCGAATTGACCAAGCTCTACGAAGAAACCCGCAACGGAACCTTGGATTCTCTCGCTGATCAGTTAGCCGCCGAGGCACCGCCGAAAGGCGAGATCGTTTTGGTCATCGGGCCGCCGACCGAAAAACCGCCGCTTGAACAGGGCTCGATTGACGACCTTCTCGTCAAGGCGCTTGACGACCACAAGGTCAAAGAAGCCGCGGCCCTGGTTGCCGAGATGACCGGGCTGCCCAAGCGCGATCTCTACCAACGGGCCCTGACCCTTAAAGGAAAGGGCTAAATTTGAGCACGAAAAACCAGCGGCAAGTTGCGGAAAGAAAAGGACAATGGTCCGAAACGCTCTGCGCCTGGTTTCTACGGCTTAAGGGATATCGGATTTTGCATCGACGTTTTCGCTGTCCGTTGGGCGAAATCGATATCGTCGCCCGGAAAAACCGCCTGATCGTCTTCGTCGAAATCAAGGCGCGGCCTAAATTAACCCAAGCGCTCGAAGCCGTTTCCTCCCGACAACGCAAGAGGATAGAGGCTGCAGCTTATATTTTTCTTCAACAAAGAACTGCCGGCCCCTACGAAGGAGTCCGCTTCGACGCAATTGCCGTTTCGCCGGGAAAGCTACCCTATCATTTAAAAGACGCTTGGCGGCCCGAAGGCTAAAATTTCCAAAAAATTTTCGATTCTACCCTCCGGATTCAATTTTTGTTTAGGAACCGGGCCTAACCTGTTGATCGGGAAAGGGACACCTCCACCTGGGATTTTGGAGGCAAAAGGGGACTGACCCGTCTGAACGGCTCGCTGAAAACCATGCTGAAACTGGCCATACCGCTGACACTCTGCGTTTCTCTTGCCGCCCTAAGCAGCGCCTGCACTCCGGTGGGCGCGGTGGTCGGCGCCGGAGCGATGACCGGAGTCGCCGCCTTTTCCGAGCGCGGCGTTGAAGGCACGGCCAGCGATTTGGCGGTTCACGCCAAGGTGCTTGAGCAGATCGCCACCGCCGACGCCAGTTTGGCGGCCGGACTAAGCTTCGAGGTTTATGAAGGAAAGGTTCTCGTCGTCGGTTCCGTCGACACCGAGGCCGAAATGGCTAAAACGGTTGAGCTGATCTGGAAGGTAGATGGCGTTAAGGACGTCATCAACGAGCTGACCGTTAGTACGGAAAATTCGGTCAGCAACTTTACCCGCGATAATTGGATTTCGACCCAATTCAAAGCCGCCCTGACTTTCGACGACAAGGTTTACGCCATCAATTACGGCATCGAAACTAAAAACAAGACGGTCTATTTGATGGGCATCGCCCAGAGCCAGACCGAGCTGGACCGTGTCGTCGCCCATGCCCGCGCCATCGATTATGTCCGCCGCGTGGTCAGCCACGTGCGGATCAAAACACCCGCCGACACCGCAAAGAACGATAAGGGGGGCTCATGAGCCCGACGCCGAGTCATAAAACGGATATGAGAAAGCGTCTTTTGGCGCTTGCCGATCAGCCCGACCATGCCCTGGACCCGGCCTTCGCGGCCCTGATGCTTGAGGCGGATCAGCCGAATAACCTCAAGGGCACCGCCGCTTCCTATCAATTGGCGGCCTTGCGTGGCGCGCTGGCCGGTACGGCCAACGTGGTCCCGCGCCAGATCGGCGAAAGCTTGCTCTATTGGCGGGCCGACCGGCTGGGCGACGTGATCACCGGCCAGTTCGACTTCACCTGCGTCGACGACGACCGCGACATGCCGGACGCGGCGCGCCTCTCGAAAGTGTTGGAGAGCCGCGCCGGATCGCCGGTCGCTCTGGGCCTGCTCTACATGCACATCGCCCAATCCCAAGGCTGGGACATCGAAGGGCTGTCCTTTCCCGGCACGTTCCTGTTGCGCCTGTCGCAGGGATCGCGCCGCCTGATCGTCGATCCATCCGACGGCTGCCGTCCGTTGGAAACCTACGATCTCCGCGATTTCCTCAAAGCAATCGAAGGGGTCCATGCCGAACTGCGGCCCCACCACTATCGTTCTTTAAGCGTCCGCGAGGTTCTTTTACGCCTGCAGAACCTGCTGAAAGTCCGGCTGCTGCGCGAAGACGATCTGGAAGAGGCGCTCAAGGTGGTCGAGCGCTCCATGCTGTTTGCCCCCGGCCATGCGGATTCGTGGTACGAAGCCGGCCTGATCAAGTTCCGTCTGGGACGGGTTCAGGAATCCATCGAGGATTTCGAGGTCTACCGGCAGGTCTGCGATGAAGAAAACCGGTCGCGCATTTCCACCTTGCTCAGTCAATTGAAGGCCCAGGCCGCCAGCAACCCTTGAGCGGAGTCCCATAAGCTGCCTATATAGGGTCCGGAAACTTCGACTGACCCAGCCTTGGAGGCGGCATGACCCTGACCGTGGCCATTCAAATGGACCCCATCGAAAGCATCGACATCGATGGGGACAGCACTTTCGTTCTCGGGCTGGAGGCGCTGAAACGCGGCCACACCCTCTATCACTATCTGCCGCAGGATTTAACGTTTAAGGACGGCAAGGTCACCGCTTTCGCCCGACCCTTGGACCTACGGCGGGAAAAGGGCAACCATTTCACCCTGGGCGAAGGCCGCTGGCTCAACCTCAAATCGGACGTCGACGTGGTTTTGATGCGCCAGGATCCGCCGTTCGATATGGCCTACATCACCGCGACCCACCTGCTCGAGCACATTCACCCGGAAACCTTGGTGGTCAACGATCCGGCCGAGGTGCGCAACGCCCCGGAAAAACTGTTCGTCACCAAATTCGAAGGGGTGATGCCGCCCACCCTGATCGCCAGCAACCCGTCGCAAATCAAGGCGTTCCGCGAAGAACACAAGGACATCATCGTCAAGCCCTTGTTCGGCAACGGCGGCGCGGGCGTCTTTCATTTGGTGCCGGGGGACGAAAACCTCAATTCATTGCTCGAGTTGTTCACCCAGCTCTATCGCGAACCGGTGATCGTCCAGAAGTATCTGCCCGAAGTACGCGGCGGCGATAAACGGATCATTTTGGTCGACGGCCAGCCCGCCGGTGCGGTTAACCGGGTGCCGCAGGCTGGTGAAGCCCGCTCGAACCTGCACGTCGGCGGTACGGCGGTCAAAACCGATCTCACGCCGCGCGAACAGGAAATCTGCAACATCATTGGCCCGGAGCTTAGAGCGAAAGGGCTGATTTTCGTCGGAATCGACGTCATCGGCGACTATCTCACCGAAATCAACGTGACCTCGCCCACCGGTTTGCAGGAAATCAACCGGTTCAACGGTGCCTGTTTAGAGGGCCAGATTTGGGACGCCATCGAATCCAAGTGTTAATTTTGGATCGGTAGAGTTAGAAAGCATCAAAATCTCGTAACGGTTTGATTTTTCACACAAGATCAGTCAAGTGATTGTACAAACGCTCATTAAACTGATCGTTTGCTAGAATTACCCCGTTTTGAGACCTCTTAGCCATAGAACAAACTGTTTCTTCGATACTTCGCTCAGTCAAATGAGCGATCAAGCTTCTCTTACCTATGGCGTTGCCGGAAACTCTCGATCAAATCTATCGGCAAAGGCTGTTTGATGAAAACTTGAGAAAAGTAACCTTATCCCTTAAAACGTTTAATAGAATTATTCAATTTCTCGTTATAGATTAACTTTAGCATCTTTAGGTTACCTCATTGATCCTTTTCGAAAAAATACTCTTTTTGCGTTATTTCTAAAATAATTATCTTCTTAGATTGTTTTTTGCTTGACCCATCGCCCTAATTCCGCTCCGATAAAGAACAGAACCGGAACAATTGGGAGGGTGCCCTCATGGTGGCTCAGTGCCGGACCGTCGCCTTTCAGGGCATCCAGGCCCGGAATGTAACCGTAGAAGCGCAGTTTTCAGCGGGGTTGCCGTCTTTTACGGTTGTCGGCCTCCCGGACAAGGCGGTCAATGAAAGCCGCGAGCGCGTCCGCGGCGTGCTGGCGACCCTGGGATTGGCGCTGCCGCCCAAGCGGATCACTGTCAATCTAGCGCCCGCCGACCTGTTAAAAGAGGGCAGCCACTTCGATTTGCCGATCGCCGTGGCGATTTTAGCCGCCATGGGGGCTTTACCCGCCGATGAAGCGGCGCAGCACGTGGTTTTGGGCGAATTGTCGCTCAACGGGGCCGTTTTGCCGGTCGGCGGGGTGTTGCCCGCCGCCATTGAGGCCAACCGCCAGGGCTTAGGGCTGATCTGTCCGGCTGCACAGGGCGGCGAAGCGGCCTGGTCGGGCAATAAATCCGTTCTTGCCGCTCCCTCGTTGCTCGCACTGATCAACCATTTCAAAGGCAGTCAAATCCTCCGCTCGCCTGAGCCGGGATTGGCCGGACCATCGCCCGATCAGGCCCCTTTGCCGGATCTTTTCGACGTTAAGGGCCAAGAGACGGCAAAGCGCGTTTTAGAGCTGAGTGCGGCGGGCGGGCACAATCTACTGATGACCGGCCCGCCAGGGGCGGGAAAATCCATGCTCGCTCAACGGCTTCCCGGCCTGCTGCCGCCGCTCGACGCCCAGGAAGCCCTGGAGGTCAGCTCGATCCTCAGCGTCGCCGGTATGTTGAAGGCTGGGGAAATATCGCAGATTCGCCCGTTCAGGAGCCCGCACCACTCCTGTTCCGTCGCTGCATTGGTCGGCGGTGGCCTGAAGGCGCGTCCCGGCGAGATCTCACTGGCCCACCGCGGCGTGCTGTTTCTCGACGAGTTGCCCGAGTTCAACCGGGCGGCGCTCGAATCCCTGCGTCAGCCGCTGGAAACCGGCACCGCCACGGTCGCCCGGGCCAACGCCCACCTCACCTATCCGGCCCGTTTTCAGTTGATTGCCGCGATGAATCCCTGCCGCTGCGGCCACTTGAGCGACGCCACCCGCGCCTGCTCGCGCGCCCCGGTCTGTGGCGAGGACTACCAGGCCAAAATCTCCGGTCCTTTGCTGGACCGCATCGATCTTTATATCGACGTCCCGCCGGTCGCCCCCGCCGATCTGTCACTGTCTTCCAGCGGTGAAACCAGCGCAACGGTGCGCGAGCGGGTCGTCGCCGTCCGCACCCTGCAGAAAGAACGGTTTGAGCGCCTAACGGGCCTTACGGGATCGGGCCTCAACGCCGATGCCGACGGCGCATTTCTGATGCAAATCGCCCGTCCCGACGATACCGGGCAGGCCCTGCTGCTGCAGGCCAGCGAGCGCCTCGGCCTCTCGGCCCGCGGCTATCACCGCATCCTCAAGGTCGCCCGGACCCTGGCCGACCTGGAGGGCAGCGAAAGCGTCAAACGCCTCCACATCGCCGAAGCCCTAAGCTTCCGCCAGGGACTGGCCAATAAACGAAGGCGCCGGGCCGCATGACCTCAATGCTATCAAACAGGCCCGCGCTCTTTTAGAAGAACGAGTGACCGCGGAATTCCGCCGGGGTCAACTGTCCGTCGTGGTTCAGGTCCGCCCGGGTAAACGATTCCTTGCCGTAGGCCGTAAATTCCTCGCTACTAACCCGGCCATCCTGATTTTTATCCATATCGGGAAAGCGCGCTTCCTTTCTGGATTGCGACTGGGCCGAACGGGGGCCACGTGTGCTGGGGTCTGCGCCCGGACCCATGCGAACGGCCATGTATTCTTCCATCGTCAGGCTTCCGTCCCCATCTTCATCCATGGCGAAAAAAACCCCTTCGCGAAAAGACAGCATTTCCGAAAGGCTGACCGTGCCGCTTTCATCGGTATCAAGGTTCCCAAACATAGGCGGCATACCGTCGTCAGCCCGGCCCATTCCACGACCGGCACCCTGGCCCATTCCCTGACGGCCCGGACCGGCGCCCATTCCACCTCGCCCTTGGCCCATCATTCCCGGGCCGTACATTTGAAACTCCTCGCGCGACACAACCCCATCCTGATTTTTGTCCATAAGATCAAACATTGCCTCGGGATTGCCTGCCGGTCCTTGGGACCATGCAGAGCCGGAACAAAAAAGCAAACCTGAAGAGAACAGAAAGACGAAAACTCGAACGTTCATAGCACACCTCTTGGACTTGGAGCTTAGACGGGACTTCCGTGCTGAACTCTACTTTAAATTGAACATTTTGCCATTTGCAAAAATTGCATAACTTACGGTGCACTTTTGGCAACCCTCGCCAAACCATCCCTTGGCAATGTCGAAAAAACGGGGACTTTGCCGAGACGTCTTGCCGGTTTAAAATCCCCCATGACCTTTCTCGACCGCATTCCGACGTCCGTTCTGCTGTTTCTCGCCCTGATGATGGCCGGAGCGCCCTTTGTGCCGGAGCCGCACCTGGTGGAAAAGGCCCGCATGCTGATGGCTGGAACGTTAACCAAGCCGCTTGATTGGTTCGACGTGGTTTGGCACCTCTTCCCTGCAATTCTGCTTTTTTTGAAGCTGATACGCCCTAAAGGCCCCGTCCGGTGACGCCGACAAGCCCGCAATCCAGCCTTCCCCCTGATGTAGCAGAAGTCTTCATGGCTTACCCTGAAGACTTAAGACTTCGCCTTATGGCTATGCGATCTCTCATCTTTAAAACAGCTGCCGGATTACCGGAAGTTGGCCCCATAGAGGAAACCCTGCGTTGGGGCCAGCCGACGTACCTCACAACCCAGACCAAAAGCGGCAGCATGATCCGCCTCGACATACATCAAGGCTCATCTAACCAGTATGCGCTTTATTTTCACTGTCAAACCAGCCTCGTCGACACGTTCCGCAGCATTTATTCAAACGAACTCAACTTCGAAAAAAATCGGGCGATTGTCTTTGAAACCGACCGTGATATTCCTTGGGAGGCCGTCACGCACTGCATATCTATGGCACTGACTTATCGTCTAAAAAGCCGCTGATTCTTGCTGTCTTTCTTGTGTTTTTGCAGAAAGCTATCGGAAAATAGCTCTGGTTTCGTACTATTTTGCAGTTTAGTTTTCGCTTTTTCTATCATTGGCAGATGCTCGGGTTAATGGACCATTCATTTTGCAGGGCTTTTTCCTCAAAAGGCCATCGGCAGGTGCCTGCGCAGGTAGCTGCAATAATTTTATTGATTGCCGCCCTCCTGCCGCGTCTGGCCGCCGCCGAGCCGCTGACGGTCGCCACCTTCCTCTATCCGCCTTACGTCGTCGCCGATGAGGCCGGACGGTTGAGCGGGTATGCCGTCGAGGCGGCGCGTTCGGCGTTTGAGAAGGCCGGTTATGAAGCCAAATTCACCGTTTTGCCGTACCAAAGACTGTTGGCTTGGTTAGAGAAGAAAAAAATCGACGCCGCCTTTCCGCTGTTCTACACGGCCGAACAAGAGGCCGTTGCGGTTTTTCCCAAAGAGCGTCTCCTGAAATTCGAAATGGTCCTCATGCACCGCCGGGATGCACAGAGCCCCTACGACGGGACGATCGACAGTCTACGCGGACAAACCGTCGCCTGGGCCCGCCACACCAGCACGACCTGGGTCTTCGACCAGGCCCGGCTGGATAAAACGATAGAGGTGCTGCAGGTCAAGGACTTGAAACCGCAAGTGCGGTTGGTCGCCGCCGGGCGGGTCGACTACGCAGCAGGCGACCGGCAGGCGCTCGCCGACACCGCCGCCGACTTGCATCTGGACGATTCTCTGGCAATCGAAGAGCCGCCGGTCGGCGTCCGCAACGCCTATCTGGTCTTCGCCAAAAAACCGGAAAACGGGGAGCGGGTCGCGCGCATCGAAAGCGCCTTAAGCAGCCTGCGCCGCGAGAGTGAGGCCAAGCCCCGTTAACGCTGCAGGACCCACTCGATCTTGAAGCCCTTTTTCTTAAACTCGGTCTTCAAAAAAGTCCCATCGGGCGCATACCACAGGTGGCGAACCAGATCGCCCTCCATGAAATAATAATCGGCCTCCAGATCCTGGCCGTTGATCTTAACGGTCTGGCGCTCCGGCCCTGTGACCTTGACCTTCATCGGCCCCATATCGAGCGCTGAATAGAGGGTCCCGGTTTTTAGGATGTTTTTGTTCCACAAAGTCACCGGCAAAGCATCGGCGGCCAGGGATATGGCCTTGCCGTCTGCGGTGCCGCCGATCGCCTCGCCTTGGCGGCTAACCGTGACCTCATGGGGCGTGCCGTCGTCATCGGTTTTCGACACAAGGCTTTCAAACTGGCCGTTTTTCCAGGTTTCGCGCCGGGTATGGTCGTAGATGAAGGTCATGAAAAACACTTTGGCCTTGGAATGGCTTTCCACATCGACCTGCAGAGCGTCGCCCTCTTGGGAAAAGGCAAAGCTATGGGTGCCCACCGGGTCGCCTTCCTTGAGCATGACGTAGGAAAGCTTTTCCGGCATGGCGGCCTGGGCCGCCGAAAGGGTAACGGCAAGGCCCAAAGCGGCTGCCGCAACGAGGCGCTTCATCATGATATTGCATCCCTGTAGTGTTTTATTTGGCAACAGTCTAACCGGGAAAACGTCGGTTTGAACAGCCGGAAAGCGCTGAATTTCAAGGATTTCTAGGCCCCCAAGGACATCTCTCTACCGCATGGAAAGATATCTTCCCTTAGGTGTTCGCCGAGAAATACCGCCCGGGTTACTCGACCGAAAGGCGGGTCAGCTTGTCCTGATTGAGCACCACGTAAATCCGCTCGATCCCACCAACCGAGCACTCGAACGCAGTGGCGCTGAACAATTTTTCACCATCGTAGGTCAGCAGGCCCGGCATGCCGTTGATGGTGCAGGGCTCCATACGGGGCTCAATGGGCGTTTTGCGGCGGATGCCGGCAATAAACGCCGCCACATTCTCCAGCCCGGCAATCCGGTTGGGCGCCGATTTGACCGAAAAACCGCCGTCGCTCTCCAAAACCACGTCGTCGGTCAGCAGTGCCAGGAAGGCGGCAAAATCGCCGGTTCGGTGGGCGTCGATAAACCCGTCACGCAGTTCGTGTTGACGGTTGGGCGAGGCTTCAAAACGGGGACGGTTTTCCTTAAGCCGGTCGCGGGCCCGCTTGACGATCTGGCGGCAATTGGCCTCGCTCAACTCCAAAGTTTCGGCGATAAACCCGTAATCGTAAGCGAAAACGTCGTGCAGCAGATAGGCGGCGCGCTCCTTTGCTTTCAGCTGTTCGAGCAGCACCAGAAAGGCGAACGACACCTGATCGGCGGCCTCAATCGCTTCTTGCGGCGTCGGGGTACCGACAGGCTCGGGCAACCAGCGGCCCCGGTAGGCCTCCATCTCGGTTTGACGGCGCTTTAGACGGTCTAGGCAGAGATTGGTCGTCACCCTGGATAGCCAGGCTTCCGGGTTATCGATTGTCCCCCCGTCCGCCTGGTGCCATTTGAGAGAGGCGTCCTGGACAGCGTCTTCAGCCTCGGAATAACTGCCGAGCAAGCGGTAGGCGAGCCCGATTAATTTCGGGCGCATTGTTTGGTAGTCCAAGGACCCGCTCATCGCTCCCGCCTTTTAGGCCGCCACCGGCGCGCGGGCCTCGCCGACAACCACCGGGCCGCAGGACACTGCATACCCCATGGCCCGCTTGACCGTTGGGAAAATCCGTGCCGAAGCCATGGCCAGACCGAGGTCGACCAAGGCCGATGCCCCTAGTCGGGCCGTCACCTCATCGCGCAGATCATTTTGTTCCGGTTTGTTATCGACCGTTGCCTGAACAAAGGCATAGACAAGTTTCTCCTCGTCGTTCAGCGCATCGGCCTTCCCCGCCGCTACCGCCATGATGAAATCGTCTGCCACACCGTCCTTGCGCGCCAAATTGACCGCGATTTGAGCGCAGGTGCCGCAGTCTTCTTTCGCCGTGGCGAGAAAATGAGCGATAAAACCGGCTTCCTTGGAGATCACTTCTCGATGGGCAGCCAAGGGAAGGGCTTGGGTGAATTTTTCGAACGCCGCTTCCGAGCAGCGTTTGATTTCACGAAGATAATCCACCGATTCGCCCAGGTGTTGCTCCAGTCCGGTAAAGAAATCGTCTTGCATGGGTCGCTTGTCCTTTCAAAAAAGTCGTCGATACCCTTAAGACGAATAAGCCGGGCCGTTTGTGACAAACGGCCCGAACTTTTTTATTTGTCGAGGCGCTTGACCATCGGGCCGGCCGGTGCGCCGCCCATGACGTGGACATGCAGGTGCATGACTTCCTGGTGGCCGTTCTCGCCGGTGTTGCCGATGATCCGGTACCCGCTTTCCGAAACGCCCGCGTCGCGCGCCACCTTGCCGATCGCTTGAATAAAGGCGGCCTGCTCTTCCACCGAGGCCTTGGCCGAAAAATCGTCCATGGAAACGTAAGCGCCCTTGGGGATCACCAGAATATGCACCGGACGCGCCGGATTGATGTCCTTGAACGCCAGTGTGTAGTCGTCTTCGTAGACCTTGTCGCAGGGAATTTCGCCCCGGATGATCTTGGCGAAGATGTTTTCCTTGTCGTAGGCGACCATGTTGCCTCCCGTTAAGACACGTTACTTTTTCTTGCGGCTCGCTTTTTCCTCGATGCCCGACACGCCTTCGCGGCGGGCCAACTCGTTCCACACGTCGGTCGAGTCGATTCCCATATCGGCCCAGAGCACCATCAGGTGATACATGACGTCGGCGCTCTCGGCGATCACGTCCTTTTTTTCCTGGCCCAGGGCGGCGACGATGGTTTCCACCGCTTCTTCACCGAGCTTCTTGGTGATCTGATTGCGCCCTTTACCGAACAACTTAGCCGTATAGGACTTGCTCGGATCGCCCCCTTTGCGGCTGGCGATCACTTGATAGAGTTTATCGAGCGTGTGTTGGTCGGTCTTCTTATCCGCCATCGGGTGACCCCTTCCTAACCGTGTTCGGTGGCGGGCCGCACCGGAATGCCCGCCTTACGCATATAGTCTTTGGCTTCGGCAATCGAGTATTCGCCGAAGTGAAAAATCGACGCCGCCAGCACAGCGGTTGCATGGCCGTCGCGCACCCCCTCGACCAGATGCTCCAGAGTGCCGACCCCGCCCGACGCGATCACCGGCACCGGCACCGCATCGGCAATCGTCCGGGTCAGCGGAATGTTGAAGCCCTGCTTGGTCCCGTCCCGGTCCATGGAGGTGAGCAGAATTTCTCCCGCGCCGTACTCGACCATCCGTTCGGCCCACTTCACTGCGTCGATACCCGTGGGTTTACGCCCGCCGTGGGTAAAGATTTCAAAGCTGTCGGGGCCGGTCGACTTGGCGTCGATGGACACGACGATACATTGGCTGCCGAATTTCTCGGCTGCTTCGCGGACGAATTCGGGTCGTTTGACCGCGGCGGAATTGATCGACACCTTGTCGGCCCCGGCCAACAGCAGCTTACGGATGTCGTCCAGGGTCCGCACGCCGCCGCCGACGGTGACCGGCATAAAGCAGACCTCGGCGGTTTTGTTGACCACGTCGAAGATGCTATCGCGGTTTTCGTGGGTCGCCGTGATATCGAGGAAACACAGCTCGTCGGCCCCTTGCTGGTCGTAGAGCCGCGCCTGTTCGACCGGATCGCCCGCGTCGACCAGATCGACGAAGTTGACCCCCTTGACCACCCGGCCCTTATCGACATCCAGGCAGGGGATGATGCGCATTTTCATCATGACTGCAGTACCTTGATTGCGTCTGCCACATTAATCCGCCCGTCGTAGAGCGCCCGGCCCGAAATCACCCCTTCGATACCGCTGGCCTCGGCCGCCTTCACCGCCTTCAAGTCGTCGAGCGAGGAAACGCCGCCCGACAGGATCACCGGGGTGGAAAGCGCTTTCGCCAGGCTGGCGGTCGCCTCGATGTTGGGTCCCTGCATGGCCCCGTCGCGGGCGATGTCGGTGTAGATGATCACCGAAACGCCGGCGTCTTCGAATTTGAGCGCCAAGTCGAGCGCGGTGATTTCGGAAACCTCGGCCCAGCCTTCCACGGCGACGAACCCGTCTTTGGCGTCGATCCCCACGGCGATCTGGCCGTGGAATTCCTTACAGGCCTGCTTGACCAGTTCCGGATCACGCAAAGCCACGGTGCCGAGGATGACGCGCGACAGCCCTTTTTCCAGCCAGAAGGCGACGTTTTCCAATGTGCGGATACCGCCGCCCATCTGCACCTTGGCATCCACCGCGTTTAAGATGGAGGTGACCGCGTCGGCGTTGACCGCTTTTCCAGCGAACGCGCCGTTCAAATCGACCACGTGTATCCATTCGGTACCCGCGTCTTCGAAGGCCTTGGCCTGCGCACCGGGATCGTCGTTGAACACCGTCGCCTTATCCATTTCGCCGCGCAGCAAGCGCACGCACTGGCCGTCTTTCAAATCAATTGCCGGATAAAGCCGCATGGTTATGGGTTCCACTTCAAGAAATTGCCGATGATCTTCAGGCCCACCTGCTGGCTTTTTTCCGGGTGGAACTGGCTGCCGACCATGTTGTCGCGGCCGATCATCGCAGTAACCGGCCCGCCGTAGTCAACCGTCGCCAAAACCTGCTCGGGATCGGCAACCGTATAGGCGTAGCTATGAACGAAATAGGCGTGCGCGTCGGCGGGAAGGCCGTCGAGCACCGGGTGAACCTTTTTGATTTCCAGCCCGTTCCAGCCCATGTGGGGAATTTTCAGGGCGGGATCGTTGGGAGCCAGCGCTTCCACCTTGCCCGAAATCCAGCCCAGGCCGTCGTAAGTGCCGTGCTCCAGACCCTGATCGGCCAAAAGCTGCATGCCGACGCAGATGCCGAAAAACGGCTTGCCGTCGGTGAGCACCGCTTCGCTTAAGGCTTCGCTCAGACCGGACACGGCCATCAAGCCCGCCCGGCAATCGCCGAACGCCCCGACGCCGGGCAAAACCACCCGGTCGGCGGATTTAAGCGCGTCGGGGTCGGCGCTGACCACGACCTCGGCGGACAGGCCGTTGTCTTTTGCCGCCCGCTCGAACGCCTTGGCCGCCGAACGCAGGTTGCCCGATCCGTAATCGATGATGACGACTTTCATGTTCTTCGTCTTTCCGTTCTCTATCCAAATTCGACCATCAGGTCGGGGCGTTCCGCCAAAAACCGGCGCTCCGCCTCTTGTAATCCGCTCGCCGCCACCACGCCTTCGGCATTAAACCCACCGAACCGGCTTAACGACCAACTCCGCAGATCATTGGCGACGAAGCCGATGGCCAGCGCCAGGCCAACCGACGCCAACGCCTGGACCTCGGCCCCCATCCCAATCAGCTTGAGCCCGAAACCGAGCGCCAGCTCGGCCGCCAGAAAAACAACGGCGACGATCCACAGCCGGTTCCACAGCGCCCAGAGAATGCCGAAAACGAAAGCGGGCCAACTGAACCCTTCCTTGACCAGGATAAGATCCGGCTCGCCGGTCCGGTTTCGGTAGTGCGCGGTGTAAAACGTCATGGAACCTTGGGAAACAACCCTTCGTTTTTACAGCGACCCCTTGGTCGAAGGCACCGCGTCGGCCTTGCGCGGATCGATTTCCAAGGCTTCGCGCAGCGCCCGCGCCATGGCTTTGAAACAACTCTCCACGATGTGGTGGTTGTTTTCGCCGTAAAGCGTTTCTACGTGCAGGGTCAGCCCAGCGTTCTGCGCGAAGGCGGCGAACCATTCCTTGAACAGCTCGGTGTCCATGTCGCCGACCTTGTCGCGCTTGAAATCGACCTTCCAGACCAGGTGCGGCCGGTTCGACGCATCAAGCGACACGCGGGTCAGGGTTTCGTCCATCGGCGCATAGGCCGTGCCGTAGCGCGTGATGCCGCGCCGCTCGCCCATGGCTTTAGAAAACGCCTGTCCCAGCGCAATGCCGCTATCTTCCGTCGTGTGGTGAAAATCGATGTGCAGATCGCCGTCGGCCTTGACCTCGATATCGAACAGGCCGTGCCGCGAGAGCTGCTCCAGCATGTGATCGAGAAAACCGATCCCCGTGTTGACAGAGTAAGATCCGGTCCCGTCGAGATTGACGGAAACCTTGATCTTGGTCTCGCTGGTATTGCGTTCCACGCTGGCCGTACGCATCGCTCGAATTTCCCTTGAGTTCTGTAGGGGTTAGCTTGTTGAGACCTTTTAGCAGGAAGACCATGCTAAATCCAACCTTTTGGACGCTCTTTGCCGCCTGCTTCCTTGACCGGACGGCCGCTTCGGACTAAGTGCTGAGGACGCATTCGTTTTTTCACCGGAGGCCCCATGAGCGACCATTCCTCACAGCGCGACACCACCGGGTGGCGCGGCACCACCATCGTCACCGTGCGCAAGGGCGGTAAAGTCGTGGTCGCCGGCGACGGTCAGGTCAGCCTCGGCCAAACGGTGATCAAGGGCAACGCCCAGAAAGTCCGCCGTCTATCTGATGGTTCGGTGATCGTCGGCTTCGCCGGAGCCACCGCCGACGCCTTCACCCTGATGGAACGCCTGGAAGGCAAGCTCGAACAATATCCCAAACAACTGACCCGGGCCTGCGTCGAAATGGCCAAAGACTGGCGCACCGACCGCTACCTACGGCGCTTGGAGGCCATGATGATCGTTGCCGACAAGGATATCTCTCTGGTGCTGACCGGGACCGGCGATGTATTGGAGCCGGAAGACGGCATCACCGCCATCGGCTCGGGCGGCAATTATGCGCTGGCCGCGGCCCGCGCGCTCAAAGACACCGACATGGACGCCGAAGCCATCGCCCGCAAGGCCATGGAAATCGCCGCGGGCATCTGCGTTTACACCAACGACGCCGTCGTCCTTGAATCCCTTGATGAAAAATAAAACCTAAAGAGAACCATGACCAATTTCAGCCCCCGGGAAATCGTTTCCGAACTCGACCGTTTTATCGTCGGCCAGGACGACGCCAAGCGCGCCGTCGCCATTGCGCTGCGCAACCGTTGGCGGCGTCAGCAATTGCCCGACGATCTGAAGGAAGAGGTTCTGCCGAAAAATATTCTGATGATCGGCCCGACCGGCGTCGGCAAGACGGAAATCGCCCGGCGGCTGGCCAAATTGGCACAGGCCCCGTTCATCAAGATCGAAGCGACCAAGTTCACCGAGGTGGGCTATGTGGGCCGTGATGTGGAAAGCATCGTCCGCGATCTGGTGGAAATTTCCCTCCACGAAACCCGCGAGCGCATGCGTCGTCAGGTCAAAGCCAAGGCCGAAGTCCATGCCGAAGAGCGGGTGATCGACGCCCTGGTCGGCGACAACGCAACGGCGGAAACCCGGCAGAAATTCCGCAAGATGCTACGCGAGGGCCAGCTCGACGAAAAAGAGATCGAGCTGCACGTGGCCGATACCGGTTCCGGCACCCTGCCGACCTTCGACATCCCCGGCATGCCCGGCGCACAGATGGGCATGCTCAACTTGGGCGACATCTTCGGCAACGCTTTTGGTAATCGCACCAAACCGAAGAAAATGACGGTTTTGGAATCCTACGACGTTTTGGTCGCCGAAGAGTCCGACAAGCTGCTCGATCAGGAAGACGTGACCCGCGAAGCGATCGATTCGGTGGAAAACAACGGCATCGTCTTTTTGGACGAAATCGACAAAATCACCGTGCGCTCGGAGCGCGCGGGCGGCGACGTATCCCGCGAAGGCGTGCAGCGCGACTTGTTACCGTTGATCGAAGGCACCACGGTGGCGACCAAGCACGGCACGGTGAAAACCGACCATATTCTGTTCATCGCCTCGGGCGCTTTCCATATTGCCAAACCGGCCGACCTGCTGCCCGAACTGCAAGGCCGCCTGCCGATCCGCGTCGAGTTGAAGGCCCTGTCGCGCGACGACTTCGTGCGCATCCTCACCGAACCGGAAGCCAATCTGGTGCGGCAATCCATCG
>Ga0209475_10001152_pt1 | contig 36259 bp, 31 predicted proteins | sample tdDd471_FD_187128 | JGI IMG/M metagenome (GOLD analysis project Ga0209475, IMG submission 187128) | Marine sediment microbial communities from the Atlantic coast under amendment with organic carbon and nitrate - tdDd47.1 (SPAdes)... | ecosystem: Environmental > Aquatic > Marine > Coastal >... | reverse complement strand
ATGTATTTTATGGCACTACAAAAATATTTAAAATTATATCTTATTGATATATAATGTTAAATTATTTTTCGATCGCGATTTTTTTACCAAATTGACTACTTTTTGACCAAAAAGTCACGAAGATGGGTTAAGCACTAAATCTTAAGGATTTTCTAGAACATTTTGACTTCACCAGTAGGGTGACTACAAGAAAAGCCATAATAACCTATAAAATTCTTAATCTTCAGCACTTAAGTGAACCTCGCTACGAAGTCAACTGCGTTTTTTAGGTTAAAGAAATTTGTTCGAGTTAAGTAGGTTTCTTGCTTGGTCTATAAATCCGCTTAAATCGCTATCACGTTCCAGAAATGGAATTTTTTCTCGAATCTGTTGGTAAAAGGCGTCAATTCGTGGGCTAGCCTTTTGTTTTCGAAAGCCAAGTGCTTGAGCGGCACAGATTAATTCAATGGCTAAAATAGCCTGTAAGTTATTAATTATATCCAATGCTTTTCGAGCGCTAACAGGGGCCATAGACACATGATCTTCTTGTCCTTTTGAAGTAGGAATGCTATCCGCGCTGGCGGGATAACAAAGTGCTTTATTTTCGCTAACTAAAGCGGCCGACGTGTATTGCATGATCATTAAACCGGTGTTTAAGCCGGGATTTTTGATTAAGTAGGGGGGAAGACCATTTTTACCTTGCAACAATAAATAGCAGCGTCTATCCGTAATATTGCCTAGTTCATGAGCTGCCAAAGCCACGTAATCAAGTGCTAGTGCCAAGGGCTGGGCATGGAAATTTCCACCACTAAGCGCACTTCCATCAGGAAAGACAATAGGATTGTCGGTCACCGCATTGAGTTCTTGCTTAACAATTTTTTTTAAATGCCGTAAAGCATCTCGACTACTGCCATGAACTTGGGGGATACAGCGTATGGAATACGGATCTTGTAGGCGAGTGGGATAGGGATGGCTTAAATTTGGGGAGTTTTTCAGAAACCTTCGGATATTTCTAGCGACTTTTTTGGCTCCGGGATGGGGGCGGAGTTGGTGTAGTTTTTTGCTATAGGGTGATTGACTACCGTGCAGAGCTTCAATTGACATTGCTGAGATTAGATCGGCATAATCCAAAAGACGTGATAGCTGTTCGATAATTTTAATACTATGGGCGCTAACAAATTGAGTTCCATTGATTAAAGCCAGTCCTTCTTTTGCATAAAGTGGAATGGGTTGAATATTTAATGCCAATAAGACTTTCTGGGTGGTTTGAAAACGTCCCTGGAAAAATAATTTACCTTGTCCGCAAAGGGGGGAAAAAAGGTGCGCCAGAGGAGCTAAATCGCCTGATGCACCTAAGGAGCCCTGATTGGGGACATAAGGAATTAGATGCATGTCGATAAACGTTTTTATTTGCTTAACCAATCGCATGGATACGCCGGAGTATCCTTTTGCTAAAGAGTGGAGTTTAGTTATCATCATTAAGCGAACCAGTTCTGGTGTTAATGTTTTTCCGGTTCCCACACTATGACTTTTAAATAAATTTTCCTGTAAGGTATGTAATTGTGCTGTCGGTATTTGAATATCGCAAAGAGAACCAAAACCGGTATTAATCCCATAAACTTTTCTTCGTTGTTGAATAATTTGTTTAATCACTCGGCGACTGGTTTTGATCTTGCCCTTTGCCTTTTTATGAATTTTTGCCGTCATTTTATCGGCGGCAATATTTAAAGCACGGGTTGGTGTTAATTGATCGATTCCATAAAAAAAGGTGCTTTTCATGAGGGAATTTTCATTCCCAATGAATCATGTTTATGTGTGATGAGAAAATGTACTTGTAGCCATATGAGCCAGGCAGCCAATTGGGCGGTTTGTTCATTGATATCATAGGCAGGGCAAAACTCAGCTACATCAAAGGCGATTAATTTTGGATCACTCATAATAGTTTTTAACAATGGAAATATCATTTGTGGAATGAGACCGCAGCAATTGGGCGCACTTACGCCTGGAGCATAACAACTGGCAAAACTATCCAGGCAAATGCTTAAATAAAGATAATCCATTGATTGGGTAAATTGTTCCATTATTTTGAATTGTTGGGGTTGTGGATAATAAAGATCTTGAGCCTCAATATATTGAACAGAAAGACTTTCAGCGGTCTTAAACAGGGCTTGGGAATTAGTCGAGATTTGTATGCCTAAGCAAAGATAATGAAAATTTTCAGCGCCAATTTGTTGAGCAATTTGCCAAAATGGTGTTCCAGAATTACCAAAGCCATCGATTGTACTGCGTAAGTCAAAATGAGCATCAAAATTGATAATTCCGATCTTGCTATGAGGAGGAATAAATTGATATAAGCCTAAAAAATGTCCCAATGCCAGTTCATGGCCACCGCCAATAACAATCGGGAAATAATTTTTTTTCAGGAGTTGTTCTATATTTTGGCTTAAATAGTTCTGACTATTGAGTAAAGGATCTTCTTTGCTGTTATCAAAGTTTTCACAATGGATGTTTCCCATATCAAAAAGGGCGATGTCATCTGGATTAAAATGAATACAATAATTGGCTAATTTTTGTTTGGCCGCATTGGGACCAAACCTGGCTCCTAGCCGTCCTTGGTTGCGACGAACGCCTTCATCGCAAGCAAACCCTAATAGAGCTGCTTTTTTATCCGGTGACTCCATATTATTCGTTTGAGAGGAATTTAAGTCGACTAAATGAATTACCTGATGTAAACGTAAACTATCTGCTTCATTATCGATTCGGCCATGCCACAAATTTATATCTGGCGGAGTATACATGGTTTATTCCTGCTTGGATAAAAAGGGAATATTGAGATTTTTCGACACAGCACAATTGATGGCTTCAGGGTAACCCGCATCGACATGACGCATGACTCCTAACATGGGATCATTGCTTAATACTCGTTCTAAACGAAGAGCAGCAGCCTCGCTACCGTCTGCGACTATCACTTGGCCTGCATGTTGGGAATACCCCATACCGACACCACCACCATGATGAAAACTTACCCAGGTTGCGCCACTGGCGGTATTAACCATTGCATTCAATAATGGCCAATCCGAGACAGCATCGGAACCATCGAGCATACCTTCGGTTTCACGATTGGGACTGGCAACTGAACCCGCATCCAAGTGATCTCTGCCGATGACTATGGGGGCTTTAAGTTCTCCATTGGCTACCATTTTATTAAAGGCTAATCCTAAGCGGTGGCGATCTCCCAATCCGACCCAACAGATACGTGCTGGAAGTCCTTGAAAATTGATTCTTTCTTGTGCCATATCCAACCATTGATGGAGGTGTTTATCGTGAGGCATGAGCTCTTTGACTACTGTATCGGTTTTATAAATATCTTCAGGATCTCCGGATAAGGCAACCCAGCGGAAGGGGCCTTTCCCCTGGCAAAATAGTGGTCGGATATAGGCCGGTACAAATCCGGGAAAATCAAAAGCGTTTTCGACACCTTCGTCGAAGGCCATTTGACGAATATTATTACCATAATCAACGGTCGGGATACCTTGTGCATGAAATTGCAACATAGCTTCAACCTCGGCAGCAATGGATTCTTTGGCTGCTTTGATGGTTTCAACTGGGTGTTTCTTACGCATGATTTGCCATTTTTTTAGGCTCCAGTTTCGGGGTAAATAACCATTGAGCGGATCGTGAGCGCTGGTTTGATCAGTAACAATATCCGGCCGGATTCCTTGCTCTATTAACAATGGATATATTTCAGAGGCATTGCCCAAAAGCCCAATCGACACCGGTTTCTCTTCTTGGATTGATTGTTTTATCCATGTCAAGGCTTGCTCTAAGCTATCGGCTTGTTTATCTAAATAATGGCTATTTAAACGAGCTTGAATTCGCACCGGACGACATTCAATCGCTAATAATGAAGCACCTGCCATCGTTGCCGCCAAAGGTTGAGCACCACCCATTCCTCCCAGTCCGGCAGTTAAGATCCATTTTCCTTTCAAACTACCCTGAAAATGTTTTTTCCCCATTGCAGAAAAAGTTTCATAAGTTCCTTGAACAATGCCCTGACTTCCAATGTATATCCAAGAACCCGCCGTCATTTGACCATACATCATTAGGCCAGCTTGATCGAGTTGGTTAAAAACCTCCCAATTGGCCCATTTAGGGACTAAATTCGAATTAGCGATAAGTACTCGGGGTGAATCGGTAGTGGTTTTCACGACACCAATGGGTTTGCCGGATTGAATCAATAAGGTTTCATCCTCCTCGAGTTTTTTTAAGGTATCGATAATACTATCAAAACATTCCCAATTTCGTGCTGCTTTGCCAATTCCGCCATAGATAATTAATTCTTCTGGGTTTTCAGCAACTTCCTTATCCAAATTATTCATAATCATTCGGTACGGGGCTTCAATAAGCCAGTTTTTACAATGAAGTTGCTGGCCGTGAGGAGCCTTTATTGTGCGAATTGCTTGCGAAGTATTTGACATGACCGCTGGCCTTTTTCAAAACGTTGTCACATGATGTTTTAAATCGTTTAATTAAGGAGTAAGGCTATGAGCTTTTTAATAATTTACTAGTTTTAATGTTAGACGAAATATTGGATAAAGCCATTTTCGTTTTTTAGAATGACCAAAAAAGAGAAAATTAATTACTACGGCAAGGGAATTGGTATGGCATTGATGAGTGATACAATGGTGTCCATGCGAAGCAATGAGCCTTTTTTGGAAATTCTAAAAAATTTTGAAAATCCAATGGCCGGGATTACTATAAGTACCATTTTTATTGCTATCGTCCAACAGAAATAAGTTCTCTCTGGTTAAGACTCAGAGCAAAACATGCGGAAGTAAAACATAGTTGTCTATAATAAAGAGAGGTATGAATATTAAAGATGTTGTTTTTCTTATTGGAATGTTTTTGACATCCATCGATGTTTGCTAACCGCTATTGTTATGTTTGGAAAATTGTATGCCTGCCTGGGATCAACTCTGGTTTAATGTGAATTTAATTACCATGAATGATGAATATGTATCTAATGTTGGTGATGAAGATGTTTGTGAGTATGGCAACGGTTTGGGTATTATTCGACATGGAGCAATAGCCACTATCGGTAATAAAATTGCCTGGCTAGGGCGAATACAAGAATTAACTAAACCATTTTCTCAATATGCCAATCAAGTTTCTGATGTAGGGGATAAATGGATAACCCCGGGCTTAATTGATTGCCATACTCACCTAATTTATGCCGGTAATCGTTCCGCAGAATTTTCTCAACGTGCACATGGTCTAAGCTATGCGCAAATCGCTAATCAGGGTGGGGGAATTTTAAGTACGGTGCAGGCCACTCGCCAAGCGAGTTTTGAGCAACTATATCAGCAGGCTTCGAAACGTCTGTTGAGATTTTTGCAAGAAGGTGTAACGACGATTGAGATTAAATCAGGTTATGGTTTAGATAGAGATACAGAAATAAAACAATTGCAAATCGCTCAAAAACTACAAGAAAATTTCCCCATCAGTATCCAACGCACTTTTCTTGGTGCTCATGTGATTCCTCCTGAATACCAAGAAAACGAAGCGGCTTATATAAGCTTTTTGTGTGATAAACTTTTACCCGAAATGGCAAATAATGATTTACTTGATGCAGTTGATATTTTTTGTGAAAAAATTGCCTTTAATCTTAATCAAGTCGAACAAATTTTTAATGCAGCTCAAAAATATTCACTCAAACTTAAAATTCATGCAGAACAATTAAGCAATATGAATGCAACTGTCCTTGCTGCTAAATATAAAGCTTTATCGGCAGATCATTTAGAGTATTTGGATGAACCAGGAGTGGCAGCGATGGCAGAAAACAACATGGTCGCTGTGTTGTTACCCGGTGCTTTCTATTATCTTAAAGAACAACAAAAGCCACCGCTCGAATTGCTTCGCCAATATAAGATTCCTATTGCTATTGCCAGTGATTGTAATCCGGGGAGTTCACCCATTTCCTCCCTACAGATTATTATGAATATGGCCTGTAACTTATTTAACCTAAGTCCTGAAGAAGCTTTATTAGGAGTGACTAAAAATGCAGCACGGGCTTTGGGGATGTTGGATAGAGGACAATTAAAACCAGGGAAAAAGGCAGACTTTGTGCTATGGGATATTTCGCACCCGGCTCAGCTCAGTTACTTTTTGGGGGAAAATCCCTGTTGCGGGGTAGTACAAAATGGTTATTTTAGAACTAATAGGCATTTTTAGATATAAATATTTGGTTGTATTCGAGAAAAATATTTTATCATCTGTTCCTGCGTTGCTCTATCTCCTGCATCCATGCAGTCGTCGGCAACTGCTCCTGCGTTGCTCTATCTCCTGCATCCATGCAGTCGTCGGCAACTGTTTTTTACTTGGATTATCAAATGATAATTATTCAAAGTTTTTGTCAGGAGATAACCATGCTTTTGATTCTGATTAAATCGTATTACACTCGAATTAAAATTATTATTATTTGTGAAAAAATTGACAAGAGGAAAGATTATGGGAATTGAGATTGAACGAAAGTTTTTATTAAAAAATGACAATTGGCGTAATCAGGTCACAAAAAGTATTCCCTTCAAACAAGGTTATTTAACCAATGAAAAGGACTTTACGACCAGGATTCGGCGAGAAGGGGATAAAAATAAACTCACGATTAAATATGCTAAATCAGGTATATCTAGGAAAGAATTTGAATATGATATCCCCTTTGAAGATGCGGAATGTTTTTTTAATGATTTAATCCGAGATATTGTTATCGAAAAAACTCGTCATTATGTGCACTTTGAAGGAAAAACCTGGGAAATTGACGAATTTCACGGGGTGAATCAAGGTTTAGTGGTCGCTGAATTAGAATTAGAAAGTGAAACGGAAAAATTTATAAAACCGGGTTGGGTTGGTTTAGATGTTTCAGATGATGAGCGCTATTGTAACTCTGTGCTATTAAATCAACCCTATAATACCTGGTCATAAACTAATACAAATTTATCCAATAAACCGTCCGTTTTTATTTAAGTAAAAATACCTATGGTCGATAACAAGGATGTTTATTCGAGATAAATGTCAGGAAGATAAATGATAGAAAACTCCACCCTTGCTGCGGCATTAGATGCACAGAATAGCCCAATTATGATACTAAATAGTCGTATGCTTATTCAGTGGTGCAATAAAACGTTCTCCAACTCCCTAGCTCAAAAGATAGAAAAATATTGTCCTATTAAGATTAGCAACTGGAGGGGTAAGGATTTTTTTTATAGTTGTCGTGCCGAATCTGCGCAAAGCGCTTTAAATGATTTTGCAACTGACGTGGAATTTTCCCTTCAATTTGGAAACTATTCGTTTCAAATTCATGCCAGTCCTTTTGCGGATAATGGTCAGGACTTTGTTTTATTAACCTGGCATGAAACCACGGAACAAGTTAATTTTCAGCAGCAAATAAATACCACGCTAAAATCCATTGAACAAGGAAATATATCGGCTCGTCTTATTGAAGACCAATCGCAAGATTTTTTTCAAAATTTTTGTCGGAGTTTTAATCAAGGCTTGAATAGTATCAGTTATTTTGTCGAGCCTTTAGCACAAGCCATTGATACCATGGCGGAATGTAATCTTCAAATTCAGTTACCATCTGAGCTTAATGGTGATATTGCTAAATTATACACACGCTTTAATGTTAGCTTGTCTAATCTGACTGAAGCCTTAAGACAAACAACCGCATCTTCCGATCAAATTGGAATTGCAACAGCAAATATTGTTGAACAAAACTCACAACTTTCTCAGCGTACGGATGAACAAGCAAAATCGTTAGAGGTAACGGCTACTAATATTAATCAATTATCGTCTACGGTGGCCAATACCGCAGAAAATGCTAAGGATGCAGTGCAGCAAGCTCATCAGGCCAATCAATTGGCTGAAGATGGTCGACAGGCGGTGAATCGTTTGGTTGATGTGATGGAAAATATGCATAGTAATTCCATTCAGGCCTCGGAAATTGTCGATATTATTAACTCAATTGCCTTTCAAACCAATATTCTTTCTTTAAATGCTACCATTGAGGCGGCTCGAGCTGGAATACATGGGCAGAGTTTTAATGTGGTTGCCAAAGAAGTACGCAGTCTATCTAAACGGACCGCAGAAGCTGCCAGTCAAATAAGAACCTTAATGAAAGCCTCCGAAGAGATGTCGCAACAAGGGGTTTTGATAGCCGATCATGCCAGTAAAAGTATGACTAATGTGCTGGAAGGCGTAGCAAATGCGAATCAAAGTATTGAAGAAATTTCTCAAGCGGCGAAAGAGCAAAGTCAAGGTATTTATAATGTAAAAAAAGCCATTGATGTGATTGACGATATTACTCGTAAAAACCATAGTTTGGTGGTTCAACTGGGAAATAGTACGGTTGAAGTGGACCGACAGGCTGGTTATTTGAAAGATGCTTCTCGAGTTTTTACACTGAATGAATATGAATTGAGTCATCCCATTCATCAACAAGCCTCAAAAATTGCTCAGCAAGGAGCTCAAGCTATTGCAAAAATATTAGAGCGTGGCTTATTTCGAAATGAAATCAGTGAGCTACATTTATTTGAAAGTGACTATTCGGAAATATTGGGAACCAATCCACAGCAATATCATAGTAACTATGATGCATTTACGGATAAGACTTTTCCGGCTATCCAAGAACCTTTGCTACTTGAGCATAACTTTTTAGTCTATGCCATTGCCACTGATAGTAATTCTTACGTACCGACGCATAATGAAGCTTTTGCCAAACCTGCCAGCGGAAACTATGAACAAGACCTGAAATATAGTCGCTCTAAACGACTGTATAAGGATCGAGTTGGAGAGATATCGGCGCAACATAAAGAAGCATGGAAGTTACAAACCTATCGTCGTGACACCGGGGAACTCATGTTTGATATGTCTGTTCCCATATATGTGAATCAACAGCATTTCGGAGGGTTTCGAGTTGGTTATCGAATTGAATAGTTGTTACGGTTAAACCATTTGGAAATGCATAGCAGGATGAATATAGGTTGCCTCAATCTTCCATATATTTTTCTATTAAACCGGCCTTTAATAAATGAGTATAAAATCGTACCTGGTTTTCCCCGCGACTATTGGCAAAAGATAATGCGCAGTCGGCTTCTTTAATAATATTAGATGGGTCAGCCTGATTGCTAATTTGAGTAATGCCTATACTGATCGAAACATTGCCCACCTCGGCAAAGGGATGATTATTTATTTCTCGTCGGATACGCTCAAATGCAAAGGTTGCCGTTTTTTCGTTATCAGAAGCAATGATAATGACAAATTTTTCTCCATCAAAGCGATAGGCTGAATCATAATCACGAATATTTTTGTCTAATAAACGCGAAACCAAAATAAGGATTTCATCGCCGTTTAAGTGACTATGGGCATTTTTGATTTTTTCGAAATGATCGATATCTACTAAACCCAGCCAGTAAACGCTGTTTTTGGCTGAACGGCGGAGATCGCTATTGGAATAGTCGGGCAATTTGAGAATGTTATTTTCGGCAGTATTGTTGCGAATTAAAATACGTGAAATTTCGGCATCCAGCGATTCTCTATTTAATAATTGAGTCAGTTTATCCCGTCGAGCCTTATCAATTAATTCCAAATAGTTTGAATAAACTTTCAGAAGGGCATGAATTAAGTGTTGGTTTTTAGAATCCAGTTCTGAACCGGATTGAATCATAATTGCAATAATTTGATTATTATTATTTTTGGCAGGATAAATGCTGTGGACCAAATCGTCATTTTGAGGATTAGGGACTATTTGTACGGTGTGACTTTGGATGGTTTTATTGATGGCTTTACTGAATTCATCGGGTAACGTGGTATCTCTTATTTCATAATCCAATGTGTCGATAACCCGATTTTTTGCATAGGCCATTAAAGCTAGCCCCTGATTGGATTCATTGACTAAGACACGATATAAACGAAGTTCTGAAGCAGGACAATAATCAGTTAGAGTTTGTAAAAGACTGCGTTCAATTACACCTCGTTCAGTATGACTGCTGACTTCGGCAAGGCTATCGACAAATTCAAAACTATTAAAACTATTCACAAATAAGGGACTCACTCACACAATCAACATGGAGCGGGATTCTAGCATAAAGTCAGTATTTTATTTATAGATACTCAAATTTATTTGGTCATTTGCCGAATATTTGTTTTAGATTCATTTTTGATCTATCTTATTGTTTGCTAATAGATATTCTGAAACCCTAGTTTTCCCGGTATTTTTCCTCGGTTAATTTAGCCTAAATTCGTGCTACTCTGAACTAAAGTTTTGGTCCGGTTTTGCCGACATCCTAGTGTAGAGAAATAACGTGTAGATATATTTTGCCCATTGGGTGTTAATAGCTTTGCTAATTTATAGTAAGGTTAATAGGTAGTATGATTTAGTGTATTTTTGGAGACCCCCTCAAATGTTAAATTTTTTCCAAAGTCTCAGTATACGATGGAAGTTTCAATTTATTTTTTTTACCGTAACCATGATAACAACTTTGTACAATCGTTGGTTAGCCACGGGTGCTATGGACGAATTTGTCGAGATTGCTCGAAATGGGGGAGCTCCTAATAATGTTATCAGTGCTTTGGAAGACGCTCGTGAATCCTTTATTTTTAATGCGATTTGGGAATCTGGAGTCGAGTTTGTCCTACAATTTGCCATTATTGCCGTTGTCGCGTCTTTGTTTGTTCGGCCTATTCGAGAGTTAATTGATGCTTTAAAAGAGGTAACGACTGGTAACTTAATGAAAGAGGTTTTGGTTAGAAACAAGGATGAAATAGGTGAGTTGGAACAACATTTCAATATTATGACCGAAAAATTGCGCCATATTTTAGAAGGAGTGGATAATGGTGCTCGTTCAATGGGGCAGTCAGCCTTCCAAATCGCTTCCATTTCACATGAAATTGCGGATATGGGGAAAAAAGAACAAGAAAATTCAGCCAGTGTTGGATCGGTAACGACTCAACTGGTGGAAGTTTCTGAAACAGTTCAAAACACGGCTGAATCAGTCACTAAACGGGCACATGATATGTCTCAACATGCCAATCAAGGAGTGGCCATGGTAGAAGACAACCTGGCTACGATGAAAGTCACTATTGAGGATGTAAAAGGGGTTTCTCATGATGTTCGGGTGTTGTCGGATAATGCGGATCAAATTTCTACGATTAGTGTCACTATTTCGCAAATTGCTGAGCAAACCAATTTGTTGGCTTTAAATGCAGCTATTGAGGCTGCGCGAGCGGGTGAAGCCGGAAGAGGTTTTGCCGTTGTTGCCGATGAAGTCCGTCAATTGGCTTCCAATACGGCATCATCAGTGAGTGAAATTGCATCGATAACTCAATCTTTACAGGATAATGTAGCTAAAGCTGCCAAGGGTATGGACGGTGTAGCGACTCAAGTCGAACTCAGTGGGAGCAAGGCCGAAAAAATAGCTGCGGCTATTGCTGCTATCGATGATGAAATTGGTCATGTGACGAATGGTAGTGAGGTTATCGTTGAACATAGTCGGGAACAAATAGAGTCATTGTCGAGTCTACAAGACACCTTATCCCTACTTTTTGATACCTTGGGAAAAAACTCAGCCAAAGTAGAGGTTACTGCTGATATTGGTGATAGTTTGTATGAGCTGACCGGTGAAATGGAAGAAATTATTTCCAGTTTTAGCTTCCGAGAAGTGAAAAAAATTGAACGTATGCCCAATGAAAAACGCAGCCAGCCGCGTTTAGAAAACAATTTAATTGTTTCGGTTGAACAATCCGGTCAACATTGGGAAGGTTTAACGGTGGATATTAGTTTAGAAGGCGTTGGTGTGCAATTGTCTACCCCTTTAAAGACCACACAGGGTAATGTAACCCTGGCGATCAAACTTCCATCGGGTGAACTTGAATCTTTTGAAAAAGAACTTCCTCTGGAATTGGATGCAAAAATTGAATGGCATAAGCAAGAGCAGGGTCGGTATAATTACGGTTTTAGGTTTATAAGTGTAAGCTCAAGAGATAAAGAGCGTTTGAGACAAGTGTTTGCTTTTTTCCATTCTGAACCCTTGTTCTAAATTTTATAGTTCCACTATCAAGGCCGGATCAAAACCCTGAATATTCTCTTTAGGATAAATAATTTCTTGGTGGGGGAAAGTTTCTCTGGCCCAGGAAAGACCTGTGGTGCCGGTATAAATATCTCCGACTAATATGACGATATCTGCATCTGTAGTGGGCGGTATAAAATCAGCAAATTCCAAGTGTAAATCGGAGAGGAGATGAAGTTTGACGGTCATATGATTAGTCTTTTAGAGCGGGTTGAATAATACTAGTCCTGCGCTTGGGAATAAAATATTTCTGGAGAACTTTTTGCACCTGATGTGCGCTGATACCTTTAATTCGCTCGACATATTTGGCGTCATCACGCCAATTAATTCCTACTGATTCAGCCTGGCCTATTATTTTTGCCTGGGTAAATAGCGAATCTTTTTCATAGATAGCCGTGGCGATAATTTGATTTTTTATGCGCTTCAAATTGGTTTGACTCATTAATTGTGTTTTTAATTGGTCGATTAGCTGAGTTACTCTCTGTTCTAAATCGATTAATGAAGCACCCTTAGCGGGAATGAGTTCTAAAATAAAAAGGGTCTCATAACGTGCTATTGGAGAGTAAATAATATTAATTTCTGTCGCAAGTTGTAGTTTCTTAACTAACACTTGATTCAAAATGGAATCACTGCCACTATCTAACCAACCAGCCAAAACTTCTAAAGCATAAGCTTCCCAAGGTGGTTGTGAAGTACTTATAACCGGAACTTGATAAGCCTGTAACAACATGCCTATGTTAAGTGGGGCGGATAATTCAAGTCGCTTCTGTATCTTTTGTATCGGTATTTGATTTGGTTCGGTGGTTTTTTCGTGCCTGAAACTTTGATTGGGAAGGACCGAAAAATATTGTTTAGCCAATTTAAAGGCTTTTTGGGGAAGAATATCCCCACTTATTACGACAGTTGCATTTGATGGTTGATAATATTGTTGATACCAGGAGTTAATTTGATTAAGGCTTAAATTCCTGACATCATTGCCTAAGCCAATTACCGGCAAGCCATACCCCGTGTTCCCATAAGCCAACTGATACAAATTATCATAAGCAGATAGGTAAGGATCTTCTGCTAGGCGGGTCTTTTGCTCCTGTTCTATCACCCGTTTTTCGAGTTCAATTACCTCAGGTCTGAAAAGGAGGTTTTGCATACGTTCGGCTTCTAATTCAAATGCTAAAGCGAGGTGAGTTTTTTCTAATTGATGAAAATAATAGCTAAAATCTCGGCTGGTAAAGGCATTTCCCTTAGCTCCAATGCGATTCATGGCTTTGAATAATTTGCCACTGGGATCACTTTTAATACCTTTATACATTAAATGTTCTAATAAATGAGATATGCCCGTTATACCAGGCGTTTCATAGGCAGAGCCAACCTTGTACCAAATTTGAAATACTACAATTGATGAACGATGATCCGGTTTAACTATAATTTTTAAACCATTCGCTAATACCAGCTCGGAAATCTCACCAGCGGAAAGTGTTGTTCCTAGCAATAAGGAGATAAAAGCAAATTTAATTTTTAGTATTAAGTTCATTGACATAGTACTATTTTATCTGAAACTCTCTGAAAATAAATGCCATGATTAGAAAAATTATTTTCCTGATTAGACATCGTGTATACTGGCTTTAAATCCAAAATATAGTTATAAAGTGAAGTCAAATGAAAATATGGGTCGATGCAGATGCTTGTCCAGTAGTGATTAAAAATATTCTATTTAAAGCGGCAGAACGCACGGGAGTGCAATTGACACTGGTGGCCAATCAATACCTCAATACGCCAAAGTTATCCAATATTAAAATGTTACAAGTGACTGCTGGTTTTGACGTGGCAGATAATGAAATTGTTAAGCTGGCCGAAAAGGGTGATTTAGTGATTACCAGTGATATTCCATTGGCAGCTGAAATTATTGATAAGGGGGCACATGCTCTTAATCCACGCGGTGATATGTATTCTGCTGATACCATAAAAGCGCAATTAAATATGCGCGATTTTATGGAAACGATGCGTTCTAGCGGAGTAGAAATGAGCGGAGGTCCGCCACCATTTAGTCAAAAAGATAGAAATGCTTTTGCTAACCAATTAGATAGATTTTTAACTAAATATGGGGATGGTTAGAAAGTCGCTGATAAATGATCCTATAAAAATTTAAAATTGTATAAAATCATAATCTTATTTAGTAAATGCATGACTCTATAACAAAAACATAACGTTAAGCTTTTTTGTCAATCACGACTATTTTAAGCTCGTAATTTATCAAGTAATTTTCGTTGTTCTTCCAGTTATTTAGGCCTATATTTAAGGTATAATAATGATTTGAAAGACTATTATGAAAGTATAATGAAAACCCACGACGAGCACGTCATTGATGAACAAGTGACTCGATTACTGGCGATTATCGACAATGCAAGCGATTTTATAGGTATCGCTGACAAAAATGGGCACCCCATCTTTGTAAATGCAGCAGGGCGCCAGATGATGAGCTTTACCAATGACGAAGATTTAAGTTCCCTGCATTTTTCTGATTTCCATCCTCCTGAAACCTTTCAATTTTTTCAACATACGGCTATTCCGGTTGCTAATAAACAAGGTGTTTGGCGTGGAGAAAGCATTTTTTTAAGTAAAAACGGCGAGTCTATAAATACACTGCAAACCCTGGTCGCTCATCGAGATGAATCTGGCAAAGTGCTTTTTTATTCAACTACAGCTAAAAACATTGGTGCTAAAGACATTAGTGAATTAAAGCAACAACAATCTGAATTATTACAAAGCCAAGAACGTTACCAAGCTTTGTTCAATAATACTCAGGAAGGGATTGCGGTATATCAAGCCGTGGATAATGGAAATGATTTTATTTTTGTGGATTTTAATCATACCGCAGAAAAAATTGAAAGCGTGACTCGAGATAAGCTATTAGGAAAACGAGTGACTGAAGCTTTCCCTGGTATCAAAGCTATGGGACTATTAAATATCTTTAAACAGGTTTGGGAAACGGGGCAACCCGAATCATTTCCGGTTACTTTTTATAGTGATAACAAAATTAGTGGTTGGAGAGCCAATTATGTTTATCGACTGAATACTGGCGAGATTGTCGCCACTTATCATGATGAAACCAAATTAAAACAAGCCGAAGAACAATTATACGCCAGTGAATTGCAAAAACGACTGATTTTACAATATTTACCCGATCTCGTCTGGCTAAAAGATGTCAATGGTTCGTATCTCGCATGTAATCCTGCTTTTGAACGGTTTTTGGGGGCTCCAGAAAATAAAATTATTGGCAAAACAGACTATGATTTTGTGGATAAAGAGCTGGCAGATTTCTTTCGTCAACATGATAGAAAGGCTATAGACGCTGGTCAGCCAATGACCAATGAAGAATGGGTAACCTTTGCTGATGATGGCCATACTGTTCTACTTAAAACCACTAAAACTTCTTTAAAAGATCCCAACGGAGAGATACTGGGTGTCTTAGGTATTGGCCATGATGTGACTGAATATCGACAACATGCGGATCAGCTAAAACGCTCATTATCTTTGTTGGAAGCGATTATAGAATCGACCGATAATGCGATGTTTGTGGTTGATAATCAACGTAATATTATTAAATATAACTCGATATTTATTCGAATCTGGAAAATTCCTAAAGTCTTAGTTGAAAAAGGGCAGGAAAAGGAAGTTTTGAGCTATGTGTTAGATCAATTAATTGAACCTGAGCAGTTTGAGAAAAAGGTTAATCATCATTATCGGCATCCCGAAATAGAAAGTTTTGGTAGCATTGAATTTAAAGATGGCCGTGTTTTTGATTGCTTTTCTAAGCCGATGTATTTGGATGACAAAGTTATTGCTAGAGTTTGGAGTTTTCGGGATATTAGTAAACAAAAACAAACTGAATACGCATTAAGAGAAAATGAAGCTCGATTCCGAAGCTTTTTTGAAAAAAACTCGTCGGTGATGTTATTGATTCAGCCCGCAACTGGAGAAATTGTTGCTGCTAATGATAGGGCAGTTAAGTATTATGGTTATACGCATGAAGAACTACTGAGCAAACCTATTAGCCAACTGAATATGTTACCTCCTGAACAGGTTGCTGCTGAACGTGCTGCTGCCTTACAAGAACAGCGTAATTATTTTCGTTTTCCACATAAGTTGGCTAATGGGGAAATTCGAGATGTTGAAGTGTATTCAACACCAATAAAAACAAGTGGTCATAATCTGCTTTTTTCCATTGTTCATGATATAACTGCCCGAAGATTAGCAGAAAAAACTCTAGAATTTCATCTCCTATTTCAAAAAAATGCCACTGAAATATCCATTCGCTTTTTGTCTGCGACCGAAGATAATTTTGATCAAGCGATTAACCTTTCTTTAGCACAGTTAGGTCAGTTATTTGAAGTGGATCGTAGCTATCTATTTCAGTTTTCTGAAGATTTTCAGTATATGAGTAATAGCCATGAATGGTGTGCTTCTGGGATTATTGCCCAAAAAAATCGAATTCAAAATTTGCCCAGTAATTCCTTAGCCGGTTTTTTTCAAGCCATACAAAAAGGGCCTGTTCATATTCCTGATGTAAATAAGCTTTCAGATGTGATGAAAGCTGAAAAACAGGAATGGCAAGCCCAGGGGATCCAATCCTTAGTTTGTATTCCTGTATATGGAGTACATCAGCAAATATTGGGGTTTATTGGTTTTGATGCGGTAGCTCAACCGTATTTTTGGCCGGATGATCAAATCGCCATGTTACGAGTATTGGCTGATATTATTGGTGGTGCAATAGAGCGTAAAGAAACCGAAGCAAAATTACGATTAGCAGCGAGTGTTTTTACCAATGCCCGGGAAGGGATTATTATTACCGATCCGCATGGTTCAATTATTAATATCAATGATACGTTTAGCAAATTAACCGGATATGGCCGTGCTGAGTTATTAGGTAAAAACTTACGCATGTTTAAATCTCGCTTACAGTCGAAAGAATTCTATTTTTCCCTATGGGACGATTTAATTAATAAAGGACATTGGAGTGGGGAATTATGGAATCATAAAAAGAATGGCAAATTATACGCTCAAATGGCCACTCTTAGTGCTGTATGCGACAGCCAAGGCAACACCAAGCATTTTGTCGGACTTTTTTCTGATATTACAGCACAAAAACAGCAACAACGACAACTGGAGCATATTGCCCATTATGATGCGCTAACTAATTTACCCAATCGAATTTTATTGGCTGATCGTATGTTACAGTCAATGCGACAAGCCAAACGCCATAATTCTAAATTGGCAGTTGTATATATTGATCTGGATGGCTTTAAAGAGGTTAATGATACGTATGGCCACGACATTGGTGATAAATTATTAGTCAGCATTTCTCGTCATATGCAAGAGAATCTGCGCGAAGAAGACACTATTTCTCGTTTAGGAGGTGATGAATTTGTTGCCGTATTGATTAATCTTAAACATGAAGATGAGAGCATTCCTTTATTAATCCGTTTATTAGAAGCTGTGTCGAAACCAATCAATATTGGCCAATTCTCCCTAAAGGTTTCAGCCAGCTTGGGGGTGACTTTTTATCCTCAAAAAGAAGAAGTTGATGCGGACCAATTATTACGCCAGGCCGACCAAAGCATGTACCAGGCAAAGTTATCGGGTAAAAATCGTTATCAGCTCTTTGATGAAGCTCAGGCTAGAGATATTCGAGTTCATCATGAAAGTATTGAACGAATTCAACAGGCGCTTATTGCTGAAGAATTTATTCTTTATTATCAACCCAAAGTGAATATGCGTAGCGGTGAAATTTTAGGTGTTGAAGCCTTATTACGCTGGCAACATCCAGAGCTTGGGCTAGTTCCTCCTATGGATTTTTTGCCAACCATTAAAAATCATCCACTGGCAATAGAAGTTGATAAATGGGTGATTCATCAAGCCTTGGAACAATTGACTGAATGGCATCAACAAGGTCTTGATTGGTCAATTAGTGTCAATATTTCACCCAGTAATTTACAAAAGACTAATTTTGTCCAACAGCTTAAAGACTTATTGGCCAAATTTCCCAAGGTTGATCCCCATTTATTGGAGTTGGAAGTTTTGGAGAGTAGTGCCTTTGAAGATATTCAGCAGGTTTCACAATTAATCAGCAATTGCCGAGAGCTTGGGATTGAGTTTGCTTTGGATGATTTTGGCACGGGTTATTCTTCTTTAAGCTATTTACAGCGCTTGCCTGCCAGTTTATTAAAAATCGATCAGAGTTTTATTCGATTTATGTTAGAAAATCCAGATGACCTGGCGATTATTGAAGCCATATTAAGTTTAGCTCAGGCTTTTAGACGTAAAGTCATTGCCGAAGGCGTCGAGACGATTGAACATGGTGATGTACTATTGCAAATGGGCTGTGACTTGGGGCAAGGGTTTGGAATTGCACATCCTATGCCAGTTGATTCGCTAATAAAATGGGCTAAAGATTGGCAACCTGATCCTAGCTGGAGAGACTCCAGGATTGTTCCTCGTGAGAAATTCTCTTTATTGTTTTATGAGATCAAACACCGCTCCTGGGTATATGCCATGGATGCCTATTTAAATAACAAAAGTACTTTTGTTCCAGAACTTGACTCCCATTGTTGTCTGCTCGGTGCATGGATAGATAACGAAGGGGGGAAGCTTTATGCTGAAAATGAGGACTTTAGCGCCATGTTATTAATTCATCAACAAATTCATAAGCTTGCTGAAAAATTAGTACGGTATAAAAAACAGCAGGTATCAGAGCGGATAATAAAAGAAGGGATAGTTAGCATTCATTTATTAAAAGAGGGAATTACCTCCAAGTTAAGAAAATTAATGTATTAATGATTTTTCTAGGTTGACGTTATTCTATGTGATTGATTTCGCAAAATTTACAAAAAATGACCCTAATTTGCTGAAATATACCCGTTATTACTTACAAAGATCTATAATCAAGTTACCGCATATATTTTCAGGTTTTGACTGACTCATATGAGTGATTTATTCAATATCGGCGTTTCTGGGTTAAAAACAGCCCAGCAGCAGTTAGCAACTACCGGACATAATATTTCCAATGTTAATACTCCAGGGTATGCTCGCCAGCGCACGGAACAAAGCAGTTTAAAACCGAGTTATAGTGGAGCTGGATACACCGGTAATGGGGTACAAGCTGATAATACGGTGCGTTATTATGATGAGTTTTTAGAAGACCAGATCCGTTCTAGTAATTCCCAGCTAAGTAAATTTGAAACCTATAATGACCTGGCAGCCCAGGTCGACAATATTTTAGCCAATCCAGATGCCGGACTTACTCCCACTTTAGAAGATTTTTTTAGTGCCTTACAAGAAGCCAATGATTACCCATCCAGTGCCGCTGCACGTTCAGTTTTATTAAGCAGTGCGAATACGCTTACAGAGCGTTTTCAATCCATTCAAAATAATTTAAACGATTTAAATAGTCAGGCGAATAATCGTTTGGTTGATATTAGTAATGAAATTTCAAGCCGCTCTAAATCCATTGCCCAATTAAATGAGCAAATTGCTTCATATAGTAGTTCAGGTACTACTCCCAATGATTTATTGGATAAACGTGAGCAATTAATTAAAGAAGTCTCAGAACGCGTCGAAGTGGATGTAGTTTATCAGGATAATGGGGCGGCAAATGTTTTTATCGGTTCAGGCCAACCCTTAGTCTTGGGCAATAATGCCTTTAGCATGAGCGTGGAAAATAGTCAGTATTCCCCTCAGGATAAGCGTATTTTACTCAATGGGGCCAATGGTTCCATCGATATGACAGCACAAATACGCGGCGGGGAATTACAAGGGGTAATGGATTTTAAATCAGATATTTTAGATGCCAGTTTAAATGCTTTAGGCAGTATTGCCGCCAGCGTCTCTGCGGAAGTAAATGCCCAACACCAATTGGGAATGACCCTACGAGAAACGTCACCCGGTGTGTTTAATTTAGGTGGCAATTTTTTTAGTGACATAAGTACAGGAAACGCCTTAAATTCCAGTAATAATCTAGGTAATGCCTCATATACCTATAATATTACCGATACCTCGGTTCTAACCAGTAATGACTATGAAATGTCCTATTCCTCAAATGCTGGATTGGATACTTTTAGTTTGACTCGGCTCAGTGATGGGATGGTTTTTTCAGGTAGTGGGGCTGATACGACCACTGCTTTAGGGGCATTAAATAATGATTTGGCCAACCTTCCACCCAATGCCGTAAATACGCCCCAAGGGATAAGTATTAATTTGGCCGGTGGAGTAGTACAAGCGGGTGATTCCTTTTTATTTCAACCAACGCGTGAACTGGCAGGAAATATTTCGGTTCAAGTGAGTGATGAATTGGATATCGCCTTAGCCAGCCCACTAAGTTCTTCTAAAGCAGTGGATAACCTAGGGGTAGGTATTAACAATGGAACGGGAGAAATACAGCTGCAGCCTTTAAATGGTAATGTGAATAATATTCCTATCGACGATGGCATAGGAAATCCGGTTGATCTGGTATTGAGCTACAATGGAACAGGCTTTGATATCAGTACTACCACCAATCCTGCACTTGCCCCTTATCCTGCAGCCGCAGCTAATCCTCCTATTAATCCTGGACCAATTGTTTACAGCTCGGCTGATTCTGGACAGACTTATAGCTTGCCAGGTGCCGATTATAATCAAATCAGCTTTACTCTTAGTGGTGCTCCGGCGATAGGTGATCGCTTTGTGATCAGCAATAATAATAGTCCTGTTGATGATAATCGAAATGGTTTGGAAATGGCTAATTTACAAACTAAAGATAGTATGCTTGATAGTTCAGCTGACTTTCAAAGTGCCTATGGTCTAATGGTGGCCGGTGTGGGTACATTAACGCATTCTTCTGAAATAGATATGGCCGCTCAAACGACCCTTAGTGAGCAAGCCCAGGAAACCCGGGGAAGTTTATCCGGAGTCAATTTGGATGAAGAAGCAGCACAATTATTAAAATTTCAACAAGCCTATACTGCGGCTGCAAAAGTGATTAGCACGGCTGACGATGTTTTTAAAACCTTATTAGATGCAGTTGGATAGATTTTTAGCCCATTCGAGTTGGTAATCTTTTTTTAATTCCAGAACAATATCAGCAAAAAATTCTCAGTAATGCCATTAACCCATAAAATCCTTAATCTTCAGCACTTATGGGGGCTGCCCAAGCTGAACCTCGCTACGAAATCAACTGAGTTTTTTAGGATAATGAATCCATGCTTGAACCTATCGATCGAGCGGATGAAAAATTATATAAAGCGAAAAATACCGGTAGAAATCGCTATGTATTTTGAGTTTTCATATCAAATATGGAAACTTTAAAATATTTATTTTTAGTCATAACCACGCTTCTTAAGGCACGCATTTACGGCTAATCGATAGGATTGTTTTTTCTTCTTATTCTCCTGAATATCCTCCAGAGTGGGATCATAATTGGATTGACTTACGCCCCAACGATGACATTCATAACGATCAATCCCTGGTGTTTTTTTATCTTGAGGATTTGCTGATGGGACTTCAATTACCTCAGGTTCGATCGCTTCCATACCATCATCGTGATAGATCTCAGGAACCGAGGTCACCTGGTATCCATCTTTTACCTTAATATAATGCGTATCATCATCGGTGACATAATATTTTTTTCCTTGAATAAAAATGATTGAATAATTATTGGGTAGACTCTGAACGACCACTCCGATTGGGGCTTGAACGACTACATACTCATTATTTAGATGGCGTAAAAATACGCCTCCACGATAGAAAAAAGGAATAGTGCCAACAATTAGTCGTCTATATCCACGCGGAAGCGAATAATAACGATGTCCATGACGGGGATGAATGACTACCTGTTTTGGAGCATGATGCCGTGGATGATGGTGCTTATAATAGCTACGGTGCGCAAAAGCCATATTAGAAACAAAACCGAATATGGTAACGACAAGCAAGGTTTTGAATAAAGGGATTAGGATGTTTGACATAATAAGTATCCAAAATTTTACGATTAACCTAAAAAACTCAGTTGACTTCGTAGCGAGGTTCACTGAAGCGCTTGAGATTAAGGATTTTATGGGTTATTTGGGTTTTATTCGTAGTCACCCTACGGGTGAAACCCAAATGTTCCAGAAAATCCTTAAGATTGAGTGCTTAAGGGAACCGCAGTAGATGGTAACTGAGTTTTTTAGGATTAAATACATAATGTGATTGGGCGGAGAATTGGGGAATAATTCCAAATCACATTACGTATAAAGGTGTAGTTAATTGTTAGTGGTTTTCTTTAATAATCAGTTGTTCAGGTCGTGACATCTACGGTTGGTAATAAGTTATTTAGCAACGAAATTGATTTTGATATGCTTTTTTGGGAATAACCATCGGACTCCATTTTTTCGAGTGCGCTATTGAGTTGGTTTTTGATATCATCGTCTATATCAGTGTTGACCAAAGATTCCATAACCGACTTTATGGAATTAGCATCGGCATTTTCCTCTGAAAACCTGGGGCCATTACCTTCTCCCCGTCGAGATTTCATCGATTCCCGCATGGCCTGCTGTTCTTCATAACTGACTTCACCATTGCCATCAGTATCCATTTTGCCAAAAATCTTATCGATTTTAGCTTCGTCAACACCTTGAGAACTTAGCGCCTCGGTTAATGCGTCTTTTGAAAAGGTTTCTCCTTCTTCAAGCTTAGGCATGGGAGGCTTTCCTTTCGGAGACATTTGAGTGGAGGTCATGCCGGCTGGTAAATTATTTGAGATAGGGTCCATAATTTTTTCCTCTATGATTGTGGGAATTAGCGCACTAATCCAATAATAACGTCTGTTCACTTACACAATTGCGACGGACTTGTCGCATTTCGGAGCGTGTCTCGAGAGCATCGGTTATTTCTGAGTCGGACAGTATTCCATCCGCATCACTATCCATTCGGTTAAATCGTTCAGTGGCTCGATTACTGATAAATATTTCATATTCATTGCTATCTATAGAAGCATTGTCATCACTATCAGCATCGGAAAAAGCTTCTTCTGGACTGAGTCGAACGGGATAGGAATCATCGACAGACTCACTGATACACTGTTTCAGTGCATCATGATCTATATCGGCAAAGCGTCCGGTTTTAGCACTAAATTCTTCCAAAGAGAGTAAGCCATCATCGTTGCTATCTTTGCGGTTAAAGCGTTTTTCTGCAGATTCAAGCATTCGATTAAGTAAATCTTCTTCGCTGATAATCCCATCATCGTTATAGTCCATCCGCTCAAGGACATGACTAGTACTATTAGCACCAGTTTTCATACCAAACATGGGGCGGGATAGAGTATTCTGGACAGAAAAAATCGATAGACCAGTTACTAGGCCGATTGCAATTAAATTAGTTTTTAGTTTTTTATTCATATGATTCTCTCGTTATTTGGTCGATAAAAATAAAAGGGACTGTTAACCTTTCAGCTGATTTTGAGAGTATGCAGCGAGGACAAAGCTCACCAAAATTGGGTGAGCGGTGAATGGCCGACAGAACCTAATACATGAGAGAAGTATAAATATTACAATGTAAAATGGGGTTAAGGCATTGTAAAACTGTGTAAAAATGAATTGGTAGGAAAGATATAACTGCGACAATCTACAAATAAAAATAAAGCATAACTATTGTTCTGAATTTATGGGTAGGATAACCTCCACACAAAGACCATGACTGTTTTGGTTATAGGCTTCAATGCTACCGCCATGCAGCCGGATAGCGCGTTTGGCAATGGCTAGACCCAAGCCATAACCACCTTGACTGCGTTCACGTGAATCATCGACACGAAAAAAGGGTTCAAAAAGCTGGGATAATTTTTCTTCCGGTACGCCATCACCTTGATCACAAACTTTTATCGAAATGTTTTTCTCATCGGTCAAAAATTTTAGAATGACTTCAACCTGGGTATTTTCATGGGTATGATGCATGGCGTTACGAATGAGATTATCGAATGCGCGGTGGAGCAAACCGGCATTGGATTTTATGATACCCTGAAAACAGCATTGTAAATTCACCTTTTTGTGCTGATAGTTCGCTTCAAATTGAGCGTCATTTATGACACTTTTGAGTAAATCAGCGATATCAATATAATCATCTAAAGAATAGTGTGCTTGGGATTCGAGTCTTGATACGGTTAAAATTTGACCGATTAATTCATCCAAACGATTAATCTCGGTAACAATACGTAATAATTCCAGTTCAGAAATATCTCCAGCCTTTTTCTCTGCCAAACTAACCGCAATTTGTAAGCGAGCAAGGGGAGAGCGTAATTCATGGGAGGTATCATTCAATAGTTGTTTTTGACTATTGAGCAAGGTTTGCAAACGTCCGGCCATGTGATCAAAGTCGATACTTAAATCAGCAATTTCATCCCGTCGACTGCCAATTTTTTCCACTACCTTATAATCCAGTTTTCCACTGGCGAGTTCTCGACTGGCTTGGCGCAAGATATGAATGGGGCGCGTTAAATACCAGCTTAACCAAAAACAGACCATAATACTAAAACCAATAGCTAACATTAGATGGGTTAAGGGAATCGCTGAGCCACTGGTAAAGCGGAGAAACAAACGGCTAAAAACTGAAGTCCAATCGGGATTTTTAATAATAATTAAATAGTTCTTATTATTTTTGGCGGTGACCAAACGGTATTTTGCAATGGGATTAGACTCGCTATAGTTTTCTATTTTATTTTCAACATCGCTTTCAATATCTTGATGCTTATTGCTATTAATGTGAAACAAGGATTTGAGCTCTGAAATACTCATAAAATCAATTTCACGATCTAATAAATCCTGAGCGTGTTCATTAATAATATAAAATTGGGGGGGAGATGGACGTCTAGGATCAATAAAGGGCTTGCCGATTTTTCGTAACTTACTATTTTTCAGGAGTGATTTTGCTCTTTCTTCACCACCATAGCGTAATCCACCGGCCAGGTGATCCATGCGTCGATCAATACGATGTTCTAATTGTTTTGGTATCGCCCCTAGTTCATCTTTAAATAAGTATGCAGCACCCAAGGCTCCACCAAATACCATAATAATAGTCGTTAGCCAAAACCATAAAAAGATTTTCCAAAAAAGGCGTCCGGTGATAATACTGAAAAAACTATGCATGAGTGGTTCAGTACTTAATTAACTGATAACCAATACCGCGTACGGTTTGAATCAACTGTTCACCTTCATCAGAACAGCCAATTTTTTTTCGAAGTTTGCTGACATGCATATCAATACTGCGATCATAAAATGCCAATTTTCGGCCTAAGGCTTGTGATGAGAGCGTTGCCTTATCCACCACGGAGCCGGCATTTTTTATTAACACTTCCAATAAGTTATATTCAGTACTGGTTAAATCGACAAGATTACCATGATGCATCACTCGTCTTGCAGCAGGATGCACCTCAATCTCCCCATTGCTTAAAACACTGGGTTCATCATGAGTGGTTCCACTGGCTTGAAATCGACGTAAAACCGCTTTAATACGGGCTACTAATTCACGCGGATTAAAGGGTTTGGCCAAATAATCATCCGCTCCCATTTCGAGGCCGACGATTCGATCAATATCTTCACCGCGAGCGGTTAACATTAAGATGGGAATTTGTGAGCTTTTCCGGATTTCTCTTAAGCAATCAAAACCATTTAAACCCGGTAACATGACATCGAGGATCATTAGGTCATAATGGCTTTCTTCAGAAAACACCATATCAACACCGGTTTGGCCATTATGGCTTGTAGTGACTTGAAAGCCTTCCCCTTGTAGGTATTCAGCAACCATGTCACACAGCTCTATATCATCATCAACTATTAGTACTTGTTTCATATAATACGTTTTATTTGATTCTTAAATTCGCTATGGTATTTTGCCATACCTAGTAGGAAGATTTATGGGTTTTTACATATTTTTACATAGCTACCACACAATCATACATGGGCTTATTTTAGACTGCACCTTTTATAGAAGCTAATTACAAAATACCAAGGATATCCAGCTACAATGATTAACTTTTCATCCTATAGAATCATGCTTTTGGCCACTTCAGCTATTATAAGCCTCAGTTCCTGTGCACAATTGGAAAAAACACATAACACTAATAAACCAAACCAGCAGATTATCCATCCAGAGAAAAAGCTAGAAAATAAGGTTCAAGAAACTAATCAGCCAGATAAGCAAGGTGAGATACCCCAAAGTGAGAAAAAAACACATTGGGACCTTCCCCCATCCTTTACTCAAAAGGTTGCGCTTAATACTGAGAAAAAAATGGTGATTAAGCCCAATTTATCTGGTACTTGGATATTGAATCAAGAACTAAGCGATGATCCCAAGGAAAAACTACGTACAGCAATGCAGGATAAGAAGGGAAGTATGGGACGTGGTAAGGGAGAAGGTGGTGGCCGAGGCTCTGGGGGAAGAAAGGGGCGTGGGGGAGAATCATCGGGTAGAAGTAAAAATAGAGGCCAACGTGGATTATTAAAATTTGCGCTGGCTAATACCTTAATATTGGAACATAAAGAGCCTTTATTGATTATCAGAAATGAAAGGCAGGAGAAACAACGGGTTTATACAGATTTCCGTACCCAAAGTGTTTCCGCCAATGGAGGAATCAATCAAAAAGTTGTTACCGCCAGCTGGGAAGGGGAGATTTTAATTATTGAAACCACCAGTGATACCAGTCCCAATATGGAACAGCATTTTCAATTGAATGAGGAATTAAATCAATTGAGTGTGACTACCATAATTAGGATGCCGCAGATGGATGAGGTGGTATCGATTTATTCGGTTTATTCGCAAAAAATGGAATAACTATTGTTTAAGTCATTATGATTAAAAACACCTTAACTAATATATCAGCCTACCTATTCTGATAGGGATAGGATGGTTTACCTCATATCCTTGGGGATTCTCTTAGCTTGTTTTGGCTGTGTCTAATCCGGGTTCTTCTTTTAATTTTCTATCTAAAAAGAAGCAGGCAAATGGAATAACTGAAGCAAATAAAACCAATAACCAAAATCCGACTGACCAGTTTTGTTTATGGCTGACGATTAATGAGCCAATAAAATAGGCACTCCAAAGTAGACCATGAATCATTCCCACCTGCCAGACAATATCAAAAAAGCCAAAATGGTATTTAGCAGGCATAGCCATAAAAAGTAGGACTAATAATGAAACCCCCTCAATTAAACTTAATTTTCTAAATAAATTTAGCATTGTTATTCCTTTCCTAAGTCTTAAATATCTATTTTTTGCCACATATAATTGAAAAATTATAGTGAAACAAGATTATACAAAAGTTGAAACACTTCACAAAACAAATGCAAACTATTTATTCCACCAGTTACATGCTTTATTAAATGAGGAATTAAATCCAACTAAAGAAAAACGTCCGACCTGTGATTTGGGATGTTTGATTCGCATAATACTTTTTTTCCGCATGGAATCAATAATGGTAGTTTTATCTTTCCCTTCATGAATTGAATTGCTAGACCCATTAGCTGAAACACTTACTTCAAACATTTTTTCCCGATCAAAGCGAATTTGCACATAGTTGGATGAGCTGGCGTTTACTTTACTCCCCCAATCGATTTCAATATTCAATTCACGATGTTCGGACTTACATTGGATGGTAATAGAGTAAGGAGTAGATTTAAAATCAGCACCTTTAATCGTAGGCGAACTAATCGTTCCTATTTTTTGATCCGTCATTTCATCAATTTCAATATCTGTTTGCCATTTCATCTTATTATTGGCTACTAGATCGGCATCTCTTTGCATTCGTCTCTGCTGCTCCGATTTCCAAGCGAGAACAAGCTTCCAGCCATTTTCTTCTTTCAATAATTGATAGGTTTTTTGTTCTGTTTTAATAGGGATACCTTGTTCCACTTTTTCCGCTAATACTTTTTCTAATTCATTTTCGTTTTTATTGCCTAAAACTGAGCCAAATAAAGCGGATAATATTTCCGGGACCACAGATTCTAAATTGGGTGTTGTATGTTTGACTATGGCTGTTGCTGATTTTCCAGATTCTTTAATTGAAATAATTTTAAAACTGGCTTTATTACTTAAAACCTCATTTAAAGGCGATGTGCTTTTTTTGTGTTCTTTTAAATAACTGGGTAAATCCTTTTTCTTTTTATCGGTGGAGGCTATATGGGAATAAGCTTCTTCATATCTACCTTTAAGAGCCGCATTAAGATAATTATTGAGCACTTCCTCAGCGGTTTGTTGAGAGTTTTCGGCATGACTTGTTGTACTCATTAATAGTATGAGTAAGATTTGTATTAATTTCCCCATTGTCGTCCTTTTTTCAATCATGCTTGTCATTGCCTCTTTAGCTGAGTATAAATATTTTAAGAATATATTATTATTTAGGATTTCGAAACATTAATTTTGACCATCGCTAGTTAAAAAACGAAGGCAGAATAAACATTGAACCGTGGATGGAAGCACATTAGGGCATAAACCTACTGAAAATAACATTTCACATTTTCTAAAAGTACTTGGCAAATTAAGGAAAATATATTACAGCTATTTCTCGGTTTAGAATGTAGGAGGAAAATATTTAAAAATTAAGAGAATGATTAGGAAGTTTGTTAAAACTAATTTTTAAAACATAAACAAATTCATTTTAATGAACTGACTAATATCTATTTTAATTTTGATTTTGGGAAGTTTGTATTTGTCCCTTCAGGCAATGTAGGAAGAATTTCGTTTAAATCATCGCAGTCCTTGTCGCTGCTTTTGGGTGAATGTTTCTTAGTTATTAGGTTGTTTGATTTAATAAGTTCTTGAAAAATCCATTTGTTTGGTGTTGCTCCTGCTTTGTTTGCGGCATTAATAATTTGATAAATTGATTCTTTATTCTCGTCCATTTCAGATTTCCTTTTTTAATCGCAATTACGTTTTATTAATGTAAAAAAATTATAGCAAAGGTTTTTAGGTGTGTCTGTAGGATTTTTCTTACAAATTGAATAATTTAATACTAAGATGAAAAAAAGAGGAGAGTGATGGACATGGATTATGTTTAAATTAACGGATTCTGAACACCAATAAACCTAAAAAATCAGTTAACTTTATAATGGGGTCAGCCTAAATGCTTCCATAAGTGCTTAAGATAAGTTGTTTTTAAGAAGATGCAGGTCAACAACTAATTTTTTTAGGATAAACGAGAGCTAGTTTGACGTTTAGCGGTATATTGACTATGTTGTTTTATTAACGCTTTTTAGGGCCTTAAAGCAAATTTCAACTTGTTATGGCATTTTTTGAATTGCCTAATCGGTTCTGCTCAAATTAATTCAGAAAATTTCATATAAGATTATATATTAAAATTAGGAAACAAGTATTCAGGGTAGCTATCGTTAATAATCGTTGTCATCTACATCAATAATAGGAATTGGGACGGTATCGATAATAATCGTATGACAATCAAAACTAAACCACTGTTTAAAAAGTTTAAATGTTCGGTTTTGAGGCCATAATTTTTCATCGGAACACCAATTTTCTAACTCGGATTCAAAGAGCCTGTCGTAGTTAAGTTCTAGCCAGATATCCAATGTATCTGGTGATTCGGAATCTTCTTCACTGATTAGATAAACCGTATTTTCTTTATTAACATCTTCTAAGGTCATATCAAGACCTTCACTACACGGATCGGACTCATTAATCCATTTTAGGGAAAGTTTTGTATATTTTAAAATGAGTACTGCTCGATTTATCATGATTATTGTCCTTAAAGTTCACTATATTCTACTTCAATCTGACTTTTTTTTAACTTTATATCGGACTTAAAACATTAAAAAAATAAATCTTTTGATTTATTTTGCGGTAATCAGCAATTGTAAATTAATAGCAGTTTTGCAGGTAGGTTAAAGTACTAGCCAGAAGTATGCCTGATAAACTGCCAGGTGAAAAGGGTGAATAGATGATCAAGCAGTTACCAGATTAGTCAAAAGATAGACCTAATATAAGGGACGTTTTATTTTAGTGGGAGTCATCGGTTTGTTGAGATTCAGTTTTCTCCTCATCCACATGATTAGTTCGGATTATTTCAACTTTAAAGTCCTTAACTAAAGCAGCCATTGCCCCTATCGCGGCCAAAACAGGTGCCATTAGAGTCAGTGCTCCACTAACCGCAACACCAGCAGTTAAAGGGACTTCGATAAGAGACTCACCATCAGGTTTGCGGATAATTAATTTGCGAACATTCCCTTCTGCGACTAATTTTTTTACTTTTTCTACTAATTCACCACCCGTTACTAGAATTTCTTCTTGCCAGTCATTATTATTTTGCTCATCACTCATATTGTTCTCCAATCACTTTATTTTCTAATTATATTGTTCAATCAATAAAACTTAAAACGTCATGGCTATTATTCTAGGTGACAATTGTTCTATTTGGTATAAATTAATCGTTTTTATGGAGTAAGAAATAAAGAAAATATGTATTTTTTTTATGAGCGACCTAGCGTATCAATAATAAGTGTTCTTTATTATTGAATTCACTGACTATCAGGAAAAAGTATATTGGAAGTTCTTGATAGACGTAATAAACTACCTTATCTTAGATAAAATAATTAATTGGACTGCTTTATGAGAGATTTCTCAGGTACAACAACGATTTATACGAAATTACTTAAAACCGTTCGTTTAAAAGTCCATAAGGATTATATCGCTAGTTCTGACGAAGCATTACCGAAGATTGGAAGTCCAGATGATGTTCATGAAATATTAAAAGCTATTTTCCACCAATTGGACGATGATCAGGAACATTTAATTTTGCTTGTTCTAAATGTCTCCCACGATGTAACTGGCTATAAGGTGATTTCCTCAGGAACTCAAACTGCAAATCCTACTGATAGCAAAATTATATTTCGCAATGCACTGATGCTTGGAGCTTCATGTATTATTCTGGCTCATAACCATCCCAGTGGGAATTTAGCGGCATCTACGGCAGATATTTACTTTACTGAAAAAATGATTGAAGCCAGTAAAGTGTTAGACATCCCTATCTTAGATCACATAATCATAACGCATACAGGTTATTTGTCTTTCCGGAAACAAAAACTCTGTGAATTTGAGGTTTTAGATGAACAATGATCTACCGAATATGTTTTAGTGCCAAAAGTTGAATGCTATCAATAACTAAAAAAGAACTTTATTTCAATTTTTTAATTGTTGATAAGACCTTTGATGAATGAATTCTATGTGCCACATATATTGCTATCGGAACCTTATAAAATATATACCGTTAAGCTGACTGAAAGTGGAGTTAATCAAAATGATCTATCCTATTTATGTTCATATGGGAGATGATACCCATGCTCATGGAGTCACGATACCGGATTTCCCTGGTTGTTTTTCCGCAGCTGATAATTGGGTTGATGTACCAATAATAGTTCAAGAAGCGGTTGAATTGTATTGTGATGGTGAAGAAATGGTCATGCCTGAACCTAGTTCCTTAAACGACTTGATGAAAAGTTCTGAATATACTGATGGTATTTGGATGATGTTGGATATTGACCTATCTAAATTAAATACGAAAGCAGCCTGATTAAATATTTCGCTGCCCGTTAATGTTGTTGTAAAAATTGAATTATGCAGTTTATGATCCTGCCATGCTGTTTGCCTACAGGAAATTTATTGAAAATAAATATTTACCAGAAGAAGAGCGAAACTTTGAATTATGGCAAAAGAATCAAACAATAAAATAAGCGAAAAGCCAATTTTATGGCTTTTTATTTGTTTGTTTGGTACTGTCTAAAGTATGACATATAAAGCGAAAAGCAGAGGCGAAAAAATGAGTGTTCAATTAGTTATTGATGTTGATGATTGGTTGATAGAGGGAAAAGACCCGAAACAGGTTGAAGAGCAGATGAAAAATGACCTTATCCTTGACGAATATAAAAATGGGGATATTAGTATAGGCCAAATTGCTGAACATACCGGTAGAACCATTGAAGAGGCCATGGGTTGGGTAAGCTCTCATGGGCTTTCTGCTTATAATCGTATGACCCCTGAAATGATTACGAACTCAGTAAAAAAAGGAAAGGCCTTGGCTGAAAGATTAAAAAAATCTAAACAAGCCCAATAATGACCGCTATTATTTGTGATACCTGCTCACTTATTAGCCTTTAAAAAGGCGGTGTTTTGCATTTGCTAGAACACTTTTACGATGAAATTTTCATCCCTCCGGCAGTCCAAAGAGAATGCAAGACCGGGGCGGCGCAGATCGCACTTCAGCATTCTTTTTTTAATGTCGTTCCTGTCAATAATATTCTTCTTCTCAATATGGGAGAAGGCGAAAAAGAAGTATTAAGCTTGGCCTTTGAGCGAGATATTAAAGAAATTCTTACCGATGATTTAAGGCCATATAATTACGCCCTTAGAAATGGGCTTTCCCCTATTAATTCATTTGAATTTATTGTTGCTGCAAAAGAGGCGCAGTTTATTGATAAAGTCCAGCCTGTTCTTGATGCGATGAGAGAAAAAGGTGAGGGCATCCATGAAGAACTGTATCAAGAAATTTTACGGCAAGCCGAAGAACTTTAAGCCGCATATTTTCCCAAAAATAAAAACCAATTTGAGCCCTTTCTAGCGTTATGCAAGTACGGAGGCTATTATCTTTTTCCTCACAAATTTGGGAGCCTAAAATTTCAAAGAGAAATAATTAACCTAGAAAACGCAGTTGACTTCGTAGCGAGGCTCAGCCTGGGCGGCCCCCGTAAGTGCTGAAGATTAAGGATTTTATGGGTTATTTTTGGTGCGGCCGGCTAGGCTTTTCTTGTAGTCACCCTACTGGTGAGCCTGGGCGGCCCCAACCAAAATGTTCCGGAAAATCCTTCGGCTCTGGCTCCATGCTTCGCTCTACCTCCTCCATCCATGGAGTCGTAAGATTTAGTGCTTAAGGGGGCCGCAGTAGATGGCAACTGCGTTTTCTAGGTTCATAGTAATTCGATGCCTCATTTGTACCGATTGCATGGCCATTATCAAGTGCAATATTCGCTGAAATCGGTGTTTTTCCTGCCCCTCCTTTTTCTGTCCATGCGGTTATATTGAGATTCATTAGTAATTGAAATGTCAAAAGTTTTATACCGAATTGTTTTTATTAAATCAAGATATTTTTAAAAATATATTATTTTTATATGCTTGATTTTACGAAAATAATTTGTATTTTTTTAAGTTTAAATAATTTATGTATAACAAAAATTACCAATATTATAAAAATACCGGAAATGATTTTTTGAGCATAAGGAACTGAATATTTTTCCTCGAATTGAGTCGGAGGAAATTATATGATTTTTCGAGAAATAATATTCAAGCTTTTACAAAATTCTGGAAGGCCAGAATTTGCGATTTTAGGCCTTTTGGGAGTGCTTGTAATATCTCCCTAGCAAGTTTCCTTTTTTGACTCTTCAGCGCATTGAAAATGCGTAATTTGGGCAAAAAAGTTCCGACCTTAGCCTATTAGAATAAAATTAAAAAAATACAACAACAATCAATTTTAATCATCAAAACTCTTCGAGCTTTGAAGAAATTTTTCATTTTTTTATGCTGTAGTTGTTATATATAAAACTAAAGGTATTAGAGAAACAACAACAGAGGATTGTAAAAAAATCTAAAAGGGGACAAATCGGGGAAATAGCAATTATTTATTCCCTGATTTGTCCCGGTTTTCGTTCTCTATTTCCCCGATTTGTCCCGGTTATTCAAATAGAAATGGGGACAAAATGACTTGATTTGTCCCTGATAATTCGAAATACTCTTTTTATTATTATTGCTTTTATGTCTGAAAAATCACTCATTCATCAATTGGTTAGCGGTGACTATCGAAAACCAACAGCAGTAACCTACATTCGCCACCCCTTATCTCCTGAATCAATCCCTATTTTAGAAATATGTGATGCGATTGTGCAGCTTTCCAACCCTAATAAGGATGGCTTTTATACCTTTCCCAAAAAATTGGCCAAGTCTTTAAGAGGATGGAATAGGAGTAATAATTATTCGGTTGAAAAAGCCTTTAGTGAGCTATACGAAAATAATATTTCTTGGAATATCTTTGATAAGGATGGCACTTTGGAACCTTGTGATAGCCGCTTTATTATTAATATTGCAGGCCATAAAACGAGAAATCGAAATGTTTATTTTGGTGTTAATCCGATAATTGAGCGGGTGCTTAAAAGCCCTAAAAATTATGCGCGGCCAGAAGTGCTTATGATGTTTATTTTAAATAAGCCTCAAGGTCTTTTTAGCCTTTACTCTGCGCTTATGGATGCCATAGCCAGAGGAGAGAAAGGTATATTTATACCACTGTCTTATTTAAGAAATATATTCGGATTGAAAGAAGGACAATATCCGAGTTTTAAGGATTTTAATAAGCGTAAATTGAGGCCAGGTATTGAGTCAATAAATAGGCAATCTAATATTTTTTCAAGCTATGAACCGCGACGAAAAGGGCGAAAAATAGAAGGGGTTTGGTTTGCCCCAAAGCTTCAGGCATGGCAACAGTCTTTATTTTTGGAAAATGCCTTGGCTATTGCTGATATATTAGAGGATGCAGGGATTAAAATTGATGAAACAGCAAATCTTATACGGTCACGACAGAAAAAAATATTGAGCAGTATTCAAATAAATGAATTGCCGAAGGTGTGGAAAAAGGTGATTGATAAGGGCTTGGGCGAGGGGAGTGTAAAAAAATATTATCAAACTGGGGAATACAGCGAAGCACTTGTTGCAATGATTCTGAAAGAAGTTGAAGAGTATGGAAAAACAACCAAAATATTTAGTGTGGGAGCGACATTGCAGAAAGCATTTCAAGAAAAATGGGGAGAGAAAAAGTTAATAGAAATTCAGCAAAAAGAAGCAACCCAAGAAATCAAGCAGCAGGAACAAGCCAAAAAGTTGAAGGCTGATGATTTAGAAAAGGAATTTGACAATCAAAAGAAAGAAAAAATTCAAAAGTTGATTGCTCAATTTTCAGATACTGAACGCCAAGAAATGGAAGATAAATTCCAAGAATCAATTCACTTTAATAATTCACTGGTAAAAAATAGCTTCCGAAATGGTGGTATGGATGCCCCAGCCGTCAAGTTTGCCTATATGAAATTTATTGAAAATAACCATCTTTCGGAAGAAGAAAGAAACTTTGAATTATGGCGAAAGAGCAATAAAGTGGCGTAAGTCAAAAAGCCAATTTAATGGCTTTTTTTTCATTTGTTTGGTACTGTTCAAAGTATGACATTTAAAGCGAAAAGCAGAGGCGAAAAAATGAGTGTTCAATTGGTTATTGATGTTGATGATTGGTTGATAGAAGGAAAAGACCCAAAAAAGGTTGAAGAGCAGATGAAAAACGCCCTTATTCTTGATGAATATAAAAACGGGGATATTAGCATTGGCCAAATTGCAGAGCATACCGGAAGAACTATTGAAGAAGCAATGGAATGGGTAAGCTCTCATAGGCTTTCCTCTACGGATACGCTCACCCCGGAAATATTAGCAATTACTAAGCAAAATAGAATTGCACATATCAAAAAGTTAAAAGAATCAAGACAAAGCAAGCAATGAGTATAATTGTTTGTGATACCTGCTCTATTATTAAACTTCAGAAAGGTGGAGTCATAGACCTTTTGGGAGAGGTTTACGATAAAGTATATATTCCTTATGCCGTCAAGGAAGAGTGCTTTAAGGGGGCGGCAAAAGAAGCGATTAAAAAGCCTTTTTTTGAGGTTGTCCCTGTAAGAGTTGTTCTTCCGCTTCATATGGGAGCAGGGGAAAGGGAATCAATCAGTTTAGCTCTAGAACTGGGAATTGAAGATATTCTCACGGATGATAAACGAGCCATAAATAGCGCCATTAAAAACAATTTAGTGCCAATGACGGCTTTTGATTTTTTATTAATATCAAAAGAAATTGGTTTGATTTCCCAAATTAAGCCCGTGCTTGACCAAATGAGAATAGAGAGAGAAGGTATTGAGGAATGGAAATATCAATACTTCTTGAATGAAGCAGGGGAATTATAATACTCAATGCTGTTGACTTAAGCATTAGCTATTCTCTGGGATTTATCTTGTTGCCATTTATTAATCGGTTTTCGTGACACTCTGGTATATGGTTTCCTGGTCTTTTTGGGCTGGTAATATTTTACCCGA
>Ga0209475_10001140_pt1 | contig 36505 bp, 26 predicted proteins | sample tdDd471_FD_187128 | JGI IMG/M metagenome (GOLD analysis project Ga0209475, IMG submission 187128) | Marine sediment microbial communities from the Atlantic coast under amendment with organic carbon and nitrate - tdDd47.1 (SPAdes)... | ecosystem: Environmental > Aquatic > Marine > Coastal >... | reverse complement strand
TTATTATCCCCATCCCTTCTGTCTTTCATCCTTTACAATATGCACCAATTTGTTTAGTAGTTGAAGTAATTTAACTCAAATTATACAAGTTAATGTTTGCTTTGCTACTTGATATTTCCTTCTTCTTCCTCCTCCATATACCCGGCTCTGTTCGATTTGGGTTTGCTTATGATTACCGGTTCAGTTTCAACGGGTTCAACAGTCTTCTTGATGTCAGGAATATTTAGTGATGTGCCCGATACTCTGCTTTCAGAGAGGGTGATGTAAAACCTTCCAACAAAATGGTCATCCTGGATATCCATTTCAGCGAACTTTCTAACTTTCGCTGCATCATCTTCAAAAATGAATTTCCAGCGCAATACAAATGAATTTTTTTCGGCACCACCAATATTATTTTGATTTCCATTGGTCATAACCATTTTTCTGTCGTCCGAAAGTGATAATACTGTGTCTTTGGTTCTGTTGGCGATATCGGAAAAGAGCCCGTTGTCCCAGTTGTTGCCTTTGTTTTCGATATAGAAACCAACAAAGTCAACAGGAATTTTTTGTGTTGGATCGTTAACACCTGTAAAATAGGGCTCAGATGCTGTAATGGAAAGGTTCCAGTTGCCTGTTGATTCCACACTGAAATTGACATCATCGGGTGGGCTGGTGATTTGATAAAGATGATCACTGACCTCCGAAATACCAAAATCAATTTTAATTTCCGGATCAATATTCAAAATAAGCATCGATTCGAGCCTTGCTTCTACACCTGTTTCCTGCTGGAACTGCTGTCCACAGATCACCATTGGTATTATCAATATCAAAAATAGAATTGATAATTCTTTAGGTATAAAAATTTTACTCATTCTGATGAAACAATTAATAATACATACAAATGTAATCGTGAAATTCTATTCCACCAAAAAATTCGCAAACAAATCCTTTTCCAGGAAGCTTACTGTGCTGTTAATGTAAGTGTTATTGTAGTTGTATAAGTACCAACAGCTCCAATGGTACCATCAGCAAGCTGGGCAAACATAGTTGCCGGATTCATGGTATTATTCATGGTTCCCATGGTCCAGTTCAAACTAAATGCGTTATCAAGCGCAGCACCACCGTTACCACCGTTACCACCTGCATCGTTGAGCAATGTCTGGTTACCTGCTGTAACACCACAGGACATTGCAAGTGAAGTGAAGGAGCACGATACTTCAGTTCCAATTTGGTGAACACCGGTGGCCTCACACCAAACTCCCACGTTGTTGATCGGGATGATATTTCCACCACCATCTGAAAAATCAGGAGCGCTGATTTCGAGGTACCAACTGGCGGTTGATTCCACAGTTATATGAGTTTGCCCAACAACATCAATACCGTTGTTATACAGGTCCGGAGTATCAAACGTAGCAGTTTGACTCTCACCACCATCGGGTATAACTGTTAAATTCAATACATCTTCCAGAATTGCAGTGAAGGCAACCTCACCAGTTACCTGAGCAAAGAGACCTGTTGACTGAACAACAAAGGCAAGCATTAATAAAAGTACAATTTTTTTCATAAGATTAAATTTTTAAAATGTTTATAAATTTGATTTAATTAATTTTTAGAACGATTTGGTTAAATTTGGTTTAGTTATTTTTGATATATGAACTGATGAATATGAATTACCTGGCTATTTATATAGGTTATAGTGCGTTATGGTATTGCTGTTAATGTTAGTTGCACTGTAGTATTAAATGTACCCAGGGCTGATATGGTTCCGTCTGCCACTTGTGAAAACATACTGTTACCATTCATTGTTCCATTCATCGTTCCCATCGTCCAGTTGAGGTTAAAGGTGTTATCGGCAGCATTTCCACGGTTGTTGGTACGGTTATCCATTAATATCTGGTCGTTGGTTGTAATTCCTTTTGCATTGCCCAGGGAGGTAAATGTACAGGTTACTTCATTTCCAAATGAGTGATTTCCAGTTGCCTGGCACCAAACTCCAAGGTTATTGATTGGTATGGATGCACCACCATTTACAAAGTTTGCAGCCCGGATTTTTAAATTCCAGTTGCTCGTTGATTCCATGGTAACCGTAGTTGTACCCACAGCATCAATACCAAAATTATATTCGGCAGGAGTATCGAAAGTGGCTGTTTGGGTAGCACCCGAGGTAACATTAATGTTAAGTATCGAGGCTAGGACTGCTGTAAAGTTAACTGTCTCGTTATCAGTTTGCCCATAGAGTTTTGAAGTTTGTAATATAAGCAAGAAGATTATTATGTGTACAAAATATTTCATAGCTAATATTATTGATTCATACTTAAAATAATTTGTGTTCTTAATACCCTATTAAATATCGGACATCAATATTAATACTATTCACTGTGGTGGCACATAGGCAGAGTGCTTAAAATAGGGTTCAGAATGCTGAAATTGGGGTTCAGAAAAACTGAAATATTTATTGGTGATGTATATCAATACTTCAATATGAAAGTAATGTTGTAAAATGAAGTTTATATTAACCCGGGATGGATTATAAGAAGTCTCAAAAAATTTAATATCATTGAAACCTGAAGGTTAGTCCAAAGAGATTATCCCCTTTTTAAGGGCAAATTTTACCAGGTCCGTGGTGGTTTTTAAATTCAGCTTTTCTAGTATGTTTTGTTTATGAGAACCAACTGTTTTAATACTTACAAATACTTTTTCAGCAATGTTACGGGTAGTATGTCCTTCGGCATATAGTTTGAGGATTTCCATTTCCCGATCACTAAGTTCCGGGGTGGGTACATTTTGATCATCTTCTTTACCAAGATAATCCTCGATCAAAACCTCCGTGATTTTATTGCTCAGGTATTTCTTACCTTCATAAACAGTTTTAATAGCCTCGATGAGTTGATTGTAGGTGCAATTTTTGAACAAATAACCTGAGGCTCCGGCCTCCAGCATACCCTTGATAAATTGTTTTTCTGTATGCATCGAGAGTGCAATAATTTTAATTCCGGGTAACTCTTCTTTTAAAATTGAAGTCGCCTCAACACCATTAATCACTGGCATTCCAATATCCATGATAACGATATCCGGCAAATTTGTTTTTGCCATCTCAATGGCATCTTTACCGTTTTCGGCCTGGGCAATGATTTCAATTTCGTCGGATTCGGAAAGTAAATTTACCAAACCTTCCCGGAACAATTGATGATCGTCGGCTATAAGGATTTTTATTGGCATAATATTTATTTTAAACGGGGAATATTATCCTGGCTTTTGTTCCATTATTTGACCCTGATTCAATTTCCATCAAGCCCTGGATTGAATCGAGTCGTTCATTAATGCTAAACAAGCCAAAACCTCCATGATCGGTTAAACTGGTTTTTGAATTATAATTAAACCCCTTTCCATTATCAATCACCAAAACAATTATTTTGTTCAATTCCTTGCTCAACTCAATTGTAATTTGGTCCGCACCAGCATGCTTGATTGCATTGTTTAATAGCTCGCAAACAATGCGATAGAGTAAAATGCTTACATCATTATCAATTTTTAAAGATTCCTCGTTGCTTTGCCAAAATGTGTCTATACCAAACTTTTCAGAAATTTGGTCAAGTTTCCATTTTATGGCAGCAATCATTCCAAATTCATGCAATATAGGTGGAACCAAATCAGAGGTAAGGGTCCTGGATTCGATAATTGCGTTATTTATCAACTCAGATGATTCCTCGATAATCCTCTTAATTTTAGGTAATAAATCTAAATTTGATAGCGAGGATAATTTTAGATTAGCAATAGAAAGTGTTTGCCCAATACTGTCATGGATATACTCTGCGATTCTGCTTCTCTCTTTTTCTTCAGCAAATGTTAATTCGGAATTTAATTTTTTTAGTTTTTTCTGATATGCATCAATTTCAAGGAGGCTTTTATTGCGGGCCTCTTCAGCCAGTTTTCGCTGGGTTATATCGTGGTTTACTCCCCGGTAACCAATAAAATTTGAATTTGAATCGAATATTGGAAAGCCACTTACAGCATACCAGACCTTGTTGCCATTTTTACGTAAATAGAGTATTTCGTTTCCCTTGTAATTCTGCTTTTTTTTAAAAACTTCAGACAATTCCTTTTTGGCTACATTTTTATATTTGGGGTGGCAGAAACCATAAATATGTTTTTTACCTACTATTTCATCCATCTTGTAGCCCAATATCTTTTCGATGACCGGGCTCACATAAGTGAACAAACCTATACTGTCCACCTCCCAAAAAAATTCGAGTGCATATTCGGATATTTGCAGAAACCGGTCTTCCGTATCACTAAATTCCTTGATTTGTTTTTTAATAAATATTTCAAGGTTTTCATTATGGTTTCTCAAAAGATCTTCAGCATTTTTTATCCTTAGCATCACATTTACCATGGCAACCAATTCTGTAATGTCATAGGGTTTTGAGATAAATGCATCGGCTCCAGCATTAAGGCCCTCAATTCGTATTTTGGAGTCCGTTCCATACACGGAAACCATGAGAATAGGTATTGATTTGGTTAACAGATTTTCCTTTAAAACTTTGCAAACTTCAAAACCATTCATTCCAGGCATTGAGATGTCAAGTAAAATAGCATCGGGTAACTCTTTTTTAGCCAGTTCTATGCCATCTTCACCTGAAAGTGAAGTAACTACCTCACAATCCAGAATGTACTTTTTTAGCGAAATTCTAAGTAATTCCAGGTAGAAGTCCTGATCATCTATGGCTAAAATTTTCTTCACTTATCTGTAATACTTTCAGCATTATTGCTCCTCATATTGACTCATGTAATATGAACATTTGAGAATCCCGCAATTAATTTAAAATGTTATAAATTATATTGATATAAGCTGACATTAAAGTTTGTCTGTGGTTTACCTCAGTATCGTGGTGTTATAAACTTCTTTATGGAAAAAATGATAAAGTTAAAACTATGTTTATGTTGTATGTATCAGCAGCCAAAAACTGCTCCAGCATACTCTGGTTATTCATGTTTCCACGGCCTGTACCCATTTCCCAATTAAAGGTAAACGAGTTTCTAATCCCATATCCTTTATTGCTTAATGTGCCTTTTTTCATAATTGTTATGGCGTTACTTTCCAATGCCACAGGTGCTGTTTTCGCATAGTTAATAATGTTAGTGCCGTCATCCTGATGTGTTCCCGTTGATATTACCACAACCCCTACATTGTTTAGTTCCATTTGATTTGCCGGGTTATTGCCACCATAAAATATGGACTGATCTGCATTAAATTGTAATTTCCAATCAGCAACTGCACCAATTCGAATAAAAGTTGATTGGCCGGCATTTAATATGCCGTTCTTGTATTCATCAATTTCATCAAAAACAAAAACAACACTGTGTCCGGATACAATACTTATAACAAGTGAAGGATTGGGTGGTGGAATATCCTGGGATTTCAAACTGCCCAACACAACCAAAAACACTAAAAGTGTAATATAAATTTTACTTCCCATTAAATATCCTTTTACCAGCATTAGGATTTTAGGTTTCAATAATCAAACTACTTTATTTGTCTTACCAATCTGTTTTCAACATATTCGGCCTGCTCAACAATTTTGCCATCTTCATCATATGCTGTTAAAATTCCTTCCAGGTATCCTTGTTTATAATAAAGGTCCATTTTTACCTTTCCACTCTCATAAAAATGAACCCAATGACCCTCTTCTAAATCATCTGTATAGGATCCTTTAAGCTGCCTTTGTCCATTTTCATAGTAAAATAGCCATGTTCCATCGGATTTTCCGGTTTTGAAGTTTCCTGATTGTTTCAATTTTCCATTGGGATGATATACTTTCCAATTACCCTCAGCAATGCCACTAAAATATTGTCCTTCCATGTAAAGTGCAGAATCAAAATAATAGGTATGCCAGATACCGTTCCTTTTGCCGTTTAAATATTTGCCCGATTCATACAACACACCATCGTCATAATATTGCTGCCATAGGCCTTCGGGCTTTCCATCAACATAAGAAGCATCGATCATTAATTGTCCATTGTCGTGGAAGACTTTGTAAGGGCCATCAATATTAAAAACCTTATACCGATATGTTTTTTCTAACTGCCCGTTTTCATAATATGATTCGTATGTGTCGATGAACGATTGATCCTGTATAGTAGCCTTTTCTTTTATACTCCCGGATTCATAATACTTTTCATGGAGACCTTCCTGGACACTGTCGACATAATAGAAGCGGTAATTAAAGCTACCATTCGGGTTATAGCCTGTGGTTAAGCCATTCAGTTTATTTTTCCGATAAAACCTTGTTTCCTGAATTTGGCTTGTGGGATAATATAATGTAACTAAGCCATTGAGCGAGTCATCAACATAGGTGCCCTCGTTCTGGATATTTCCAGTTTTATAGTAGTTGACGAAAGAACCGTTTTTTAACCCGTTCGAATAAATCGACCTTCGTTTTATGGTACCACCAGGATAAAAGGTTTCCCAGGTCCCTTCCATTTCACCATGGTCATATGAACCTTTTTGCCACAAATTATTTGTTACATAGTAGTAAAAAGCCTGACCATGCTTTAAGGTGTCTGAGTCAACGATGCGAAAGCTGACGATCGATTCGATTAATTTGTTATCACCAAACCGGAAAGTAGTATCTGTAAAGTCAATCGGTTGTGCAATACAATAACTTGTTGCTAAAAAAAACCAGGTTACAAGTATTGTGACACGATGCTTTACCATTTTGGAGGTTTACTTAACGTCGATGTCAAGTTGTATACCTTCTAATTCATCATTGAATCCGTAATCGAGAATGGCAGTCACGGTATAGCGTCCTTTTTCGAGCGGCTTATCAAGTTTGTAATCAACGCTCTTATTCGATTCCGGAAGCAATGAAAATTCTATTGGGTCAGAGGTAAATTCCTCAGCAGTTTCAAGGCTCAGGATCGTAAAGAAAACCTTACAATTTAATACTTTATCACCAACATTTATTACCATCGAATTATACGTCCTTGAGTTATCGTCACCAATTGTTTCAACCAATCCATCAATTGTTCCATTATATAATGTATTGGTAGTTGGAGACTGGTAGATGGGAATGGCAATCCTTGCAGAAACCTTAAGCCCCATTTGAATATCCTTATCAATAGCAGCAGGGCCTGTTTTTTCCTCTGCTGACTCGACAAATAAAATAGCCCATTTAGTTGAGGGATTATCATTTGGAACCAACATGGTTACATTTACCCTAACCGATTCATTGGGTTGTAAAGTAACAAGAGAAGGTGTTACCGTAATCCATTCGGTACATGATCGCCCTGTGGTGCCCGGGGCAAAATATTTTACCTCTCCCATTTCATCCGTTAGCCAGTCGGCAAGGTTAAAAACGAAAGATTGTTCTGTTTTCGCTTTGTTCCTGACGAAAATTTGTTGTGTTTGTGAAGCGCCTGGATTTACCTCAAACATAAGGGTGCCAGGTGTAACTTCAAGCTCTTGTGATTTTACGTTCTCATTGACTATAAAGAACATCATAAAAAGCGTAAGAAAAATAGTAGATAACTTCATAATTTTTAAGTTTAAGTTTCCTTTTTGCTAAGCATTTACCCAAGGCAAAGATAGAATAATAATTTATTATTCACTTTTTTTAACTTTTTTATTTTAACTCCAAATAAGCTATTCTTTGCCTGTTCAGACTATGTATTTGTATATTTTATAAATTTGTATTGATAATATTTAAATGAGTTTTGGATTACGAATTAATTCTCGCAGTTGCTAATTGCTGATCCTAATTTTGAAATTTGAAACAACTTTATCCGACAGAATACTTACTATATAATAGCCTGTGGTTAAATCAACATAAAAATCAGTGCGAATGTCATTTGATAATGGTCGGATTAATTCTTGTTGTCCGTACATATTGTAGACAATAATTTTTCCTTTAACTTCATTTTGCGTTTTTTTAATAATAGAAATTATATTTCGATTTGCAAATGCCGAAAAAGCAGATTCGGGTGTAATATTGTTAATTACATCATAAGATGGATTAAAAAGGATTTTAAACCTTGACCGCATATTATTTGGTTCATGAGAAAAGCCATAGGTGACACACTTACTCAGGTTGATAACATTTTGATCTATCTCGTCTTTGAGATATAGTGAAACAGAAGGATCAAGATTCGTCAATTCGTGCAGGCTTAAGGTGTAATAGCCAGGAGTCGCACACCGGAATTGTAAATCTACCTCTAATTCGTCTGTTACTGCAGGGAGTGAATTTACTGCCAATGTGCTTTTTCCGGAGGTGGAACAAATCTGAGGTACCAAAGGATCGCGGCTATATAATTTTACCGCATCAAGGTTCAGGTCAAAATTATCTGTCGACCCCTCAATAAATCGAACGATATACTGGTCTGTATATTCGTTTGCCGATACTTCAAGGGAAACCACAGGGTAGTTAAAAGAAGAATTTTTATAAAAGTCGGGGGTAGCTGGAATCTGACCGACCCGACACCTGTTGTTAATGTGAATGTTGCCATTTCTTATGGCCTGAACCCAGAACCCCTGGTTTGAGGGAATGAATTGTGTACCGCCGTTTATACCAATTGGAAAATCTCCACCAAGGAATATGGTGTAATTGTCGTTATCCGGATCCCAGATGTATTTGGCATCATTGATGTCCGATTTATTCCAACCGGATTCTGCTAACCAATCTACCGGTGAAGGGTAGGGGTTGCCGAGCAGGTTCCAGCCTTTGCGGCTTTCGATTTCACCATTGGCTACATTGGTCCGTGTTATCCCAATATTGTAGGCTCCAGTATTTAAACTTTGGGCAGCTGTTGCCTGGTATTCTACTGTTATTGTACCGGATGGTAAGAAAACATCATAACCTTTCATCACATTGAGCAGGCCCTGGTACATAACCCACCCAAAATTCCAGTCATTTAAAATAATGGTTTCATTATAATAAAAAACCAGGTCGGTACCGACATAAACATCACTTTGTTCGTTGCTTACCGGAGAGGAAGTATTGTGCCATCCATCTTCAGTGAGGTATCTTTCAACAGTTTTGTTTCCTGTTATTGTATAATCGCCGTTAACAGTTTGATCGACAAAATAACCTGATGAGGTGGCATCGGATTTTAAAATAACTTCGCTGTTAATGTAAACACTTGATCCTTGCGTTATCGTGATTGCACTGCCGGGGTTGACAACAAACTGAGCATAAACAAATAAAGGATTTGCCATTACAAACAGCAAAGCAATGAGAAAAATAATATGTATTCTTTTTGTCTCCATTTACCACGACCGTAAAATCCGTACAAAAAGCAGGCTTTCGTTTGGTATCAATTGCACAACGCCACTATTGGTTTTACCATTTACCATTATTTCAATATAGTCATTATCATTTAAATCAATCAGGAATGAGCTACTGACAAGGCTACATTTATCATCAAATTTGCTATAGGAAAATGCATAGGCGGAACTACTTTCGATGTATGTGGTTCCGTTTTTCCTGATTCTGGATAAAAGGGTTACCCTTTTATTTTCAGTATTATCCAGGCTAAACATGTAGTTTACCTCGTAAGTACCACCTGACAAAACCGTAATCCGGCCTGGCCTTGAAAGATTGGAATGGCTAAATGTAGTAGCATCCTTAAACATTTCCACATTCCAGGGAATGGCTACAGGCGTAGTAAGACTGTTAACGTTTATAGATGATGTTGAACCCACCTGTATTACTTCTTCTTCGCTAATGCTCTGGCTAACTGTCACAGTCGCCTTGCTGTTCCCGTTATCAACCACATCCACAGCACCCTGGAAATTCACTGTACTTACTGCAGGCGCTACAAGTACACCACTCTGTTCAACATCCAATGGGAGTGCATCTTCCCAGGTTCCATGGCCACTGTCATCACAGCTCAGTACTTTGTCGACACCAGCATCGGTTGGCATTCTAAATCCGGAAGTTGTAATATTGTTTACTCCGTTCATATTTCCTGCATCATCAAGTATTACTGATGAATTCTGAATCATTGAACCGTCTGTGCCATCAAATCGTGCAATGGCATTGTCTGTTGAAGATGCTGGTCCTTCCACATCATTTGTGTCAGCCGGTTTCAGCATTTTCCATATTGAGCCAGTCCAAAAATAAAAGCCTTGCTCCTGGTTGGGCCCTGAATTATAAATGAGTAATCCGGTAGCTGGTGCAGTAACCGGACTCGGACTAAGTAAATTGGCAGATAGTGTAACCCTGGGAATCAGTAGTCCCTTGTCTGTCGACTCAATTTCCAGTGCAGATGAAGGATCAGGTGTATCGGTTTGAATGCCGACTTGTCCTAAAACAAAATTCCCGCTTGCAGCAAATGTAAAAAGTAATAGGAGAATCCGGATGTGATGCAAAATTTGCCATTTCAGTTTGCATCTATAGAGTACAATATTTCTTCTTGATAGGTTCATATCTTAATTTTCATTTTTCAGTCTCTAAATCTCGCATTAACCTTACAAAAAATACATTTTCATTTGGTACCATCGTTAATGGACCGGGATTGGTTTGCCCATTGGTTACAAGTTCAATGTAATCGTTGGCATTTAATTCAACCAAGAAGGATGAACTAACATGAGATGATTTGATATCTTCGATATTGTAAAAAAATGAGTAACAGGTTACGTTTGGAATGAAGGTGGTTCCATTTTTTCTTAACCTTGCCCTCAAAGTTTTTCTTTGTATAGTATTACTGGTAGTAGCAAACATATAATTAAACTCATATATTCCGTGCTTTAAAACCTGTATGCGACTGGGCTGGTTTGTGGTGGAATGAATAAATATTCCATAATCCTTTTGCTGCACTACATTCCATGGTACTGCAACACCTTCAAACATATTATTTAAATCAGTTGAGTCACTCGAGGATAGTTGTATTAAACTCTGGCTAACGTTATTTTTGTAAAAGGTTACTGTTGCAGTTTCATTTCCCAGATCCTGAACCCTTACCCCCTGGCTAAAGTTCAGCGTATTCACATTGGGGGTTACGAGAATATTATTTTCTTCTACATCAATGGGTGGGGCATTTTGCCATGAAGCATTGCCAAAGGCATCACAAACCAGCAGTTTTCCGATTGATGGATTTGTAGTCATTGTAAATCCAAGAACAGTGAGGGTATTGAGGTTGGAGATTCTTGCGGCATCACTAATCAAGGCCTGTGAATTTTGAATTACTTTGCCCGATGTACCATCAAATCGTACCATCGCATTGTTGGTTGACGATGCTGGTCCTGTAACCTGGTCAGCGGAAGGTGATTTTATTAATTTCCAACTGGAGCCGGTCCAATAGTAGAACCCCTGCTCCTGTTTGATGCCAATATTAAAAACCATTAGTCCTGTGGCCGGATTAGAAACCGGGCTTGGATTAGCAAGAGTAGCGCTAAGTTCAACTCGTGGAATCAACAATCCTTTAGTACCTGAGGTGATATCCAGTTCTGCTGATGTTTCCGGGTTCGCTGTCGAAATACCTATCTGACCATAAGTTGAAAAACCCAGGAATAGAAGACTAAAAACAAATACAGATTTAATAACATTCATAATTCTGCCCACCTTATTTAGGGGTCACAATTCTTTATGAAGTTATCTTTTTTGCTGTTTTACTGGAGGGTAAAGTTAATACTTTTTTAAATTAACCAAATTATTCCATTAAAAAGTGAAATTAGATTCGCTAATAATATGCTATTTCCCTGTATGTAATAATTGTGCCATCGTCAAAATCCTGGGTATAGATACTTTCTATAATGTACTTATTCTCAATTCTTTTTATCCAATTCCCTTTTTCATCGTAGATATATTTAAAATTCGAAGTCATAGCCAACCGATGTCTGATTTTGAGTTTGCAGGTTTCTGCCAGGCCCTTTGAATTGTAGTAGTATTTTTTATCTGAAGTTGAAACGCCCTTTGAGTTATAATAAGCAGAGGTTTTTTTATGGCCTTTGTGGTCGTATGTAAAAGCATATTTGCCTGATTTACTACCATCCGGTTTAAAGTATTCTTCGGTAAGAACCTTACCATTATAACTGTTTTTATAGGTAACTTTTGTATACAGGTTCTGGTAAATCTTTTCAAATTCAACATCTATAGGATTTCTTTCATCATCATATAGCCTTTGCAACGACCTGTCCCATAAAGCTTCAGTTATATAACCTTTCTGGTCAGTGGTGTAGCTTACGGTTAAGTAAGGTTCACCATTAGCGGTAAAATCCTTCAGGCTTCTTTTATGGTTATTCTCATCGTACTCAAATATAATTTTCGAAAACAGCTTCCCATCCTTGTAAATATGTTTTTCTATCTCATTTCCATAAATATTATACATGCTTAATTGATCAGACACAACTTTCTCATCATTCCCTGTATTTACATCATCAGAAACTGAATGGGTAATTATTCTAATAGATTTTACACTATCTTTTAATCCCATTTTATCCAAATCGGTTAGCTGGCAAAATGCCGATGGAATGTTAAAGTTAATCCCAAGAAAAAATTGAGTGATTAATATGATGTAAAAAATATTTTTCATTCTGAAATATTACATGCAAAATTAAGGAAATTTTTAGTTGAACAATTCCAAATTGAGTGATTATACAGCAATTTTAGCAAAGCATGATGGGAGGCTACAACTAAGGACAACTGAAATCATCAACTGATACTTCCAAACAATTTATATTTTTAACTTTAAAAGTATTAAAAACTTATGTTGGTTCGTTTTTGGGTAGACTGAAAGTGAATATTGCCTTAACTGACAATCCACTTCTGTAAAGTTAAAAGTGAAAGAAGAATGAAATACAGGATCAAGTTTTTACTTCTGGTGCTGGTCACCGGCATTATTTCCACTTCATTACATGAATTTGGACATTGTATTTTTTACTGGATTCAGGGCATACCGGCAAGTATGTCGTTGGTTATGGAGTTCCCTTTGGTTGACATCACAGCCAAACAATATGGGATTGGGTCAGCAGGTGGGCCGCTAATTAATATTTTATTGATTTTTGGTGCCTATTTTTTAGTGCGAAATCAAGAAAAAAAATCTTTCAAATGGAATCTTTTTTCAGCAGTTATTGTTGCCAATTCATTTTATTTAATTTTCAGAAGCCTTTTGGGATGGGTTAAAAATGATGGGGGTGAAATTGAAAGCTGCATGCAATTGATCGGACTAAATTTTTATGTTGCTGCAGTCTTGTTTTTAGTTCTCTCAGTTACTATCCTGGCATTATGGTTGCGAAAGTTTAAGATAAAAATTTCAATTAAAAACATTGGCTATTACCTGCTTCTGTTCATTGCTTATCTTGCAGTCATCATGGTTATGGAAACTATTGACACTAAATATTTCTGGAAGAAATTTCCAAGTGTTGAAATAGGTAATGGCAGAATTCATAATCCACATTAAACTTTTCATAAAAAAATCAGTAGAGAACGAGAGGGAAGTATACTTTAAGATAAAGTGCTTTCAACCAGATGCACAACTCAAAACGCCAAACACCAAACGCTTAATACTTTACCCTACTCATACTTCAATGAATTGACAGGATTTGCCCTGGCTGCCTTGAAGGAGATGAAACTTACCGTTGCAATGGCAATGATCAACGCCAGAAATCCTCCAAACAGAAACATCCAGAGGGATATTTCGGTATGATAAACGAATTTTTCCAGCCACTTCGTCATCGAAAACCAGGCAAGCGGAAATGCAATCAGTCCGGCGAAGAGAACCCATTTTACAAGATCGGTAACGAATAATTTCATAATCTGCGATACTGAAGCGCCCATAACTTTTCGCACTCCAATCTCCTTTACTTTTTGGGAAATCGTAAAAGAAGTAAGCGCAAACAACCCGAGCATCGAAATGATAATAGCTAAAATGGCCGCGTAGGTAATCAACTGATTTGTTTTCTCTTCAGTCAAATACATTTCAGCAAAATTCTGGTCGATAAACCAGTATTGAAAAGTATTGTTAGGATCTACTGCAGTGAAACCTGCTTCAATTTCATCAAGGGTTTGTGATACCTGATTACCATTAATTTTGATGCTGATCACCTCAAACCAATCTCTTCGCTTTGTTAACGCCAGAGGAGCAATTTTCTGGTGTAAAGATTGAAAATGAAAATCTTTAACAACTCCGATTACCTGGAGGGTATCCGTGAAGAAGACCACCTTCTTGTGTAGCGGATCTACCAGGCCCATTCTCTTAACCGCAGTTTGATTAAGAATGATCTTTTGTTTCGAGGTCCCCATATCAGGTGAAAAATCAACACCTTCAGCCAATTGCATCCCGAATGTTTCCATGTAATCATCCTGGATCCGGCTCTCATGTATGGCGATACTGGAGGTTGGATTGTCGCCGACCTTGTAGGCTGCTTCAATATTTCCCAATTCGCCCGGAACACCCTGTGAAGCCGTAACTGAAAGTACATTTGGATTAGTGAGTAAATCAGCTTTTAGCGATTCAAAGGAGTTGTGAATTTTTTGAGTAAAATTGTTAGCCACAACAATATGGTCTTTATTAAATCCCAGTTCTTTTGTTTTTAAAAATGAGGCCTGCTTGTATAATAGAGCCAGGTTGATCATTAAAAATATGGCTATGGAAAATTGAAAAACAACCAGGGATTTCCTCAAAATTGTGTTTTTAGCACCTCCTGATGATTTACTTCCTTTTAATGCATCAACCGGGAGATATCTTGATAAATAGAGTGCCGGATAGCTTCCTGAAATAAAACCGATGATAATAACAGCAAGAAGCATGAGGATCATTACCTCAGGATTTGTAGAGTAGGGGAGGACAACAGGGCTGTCCATCAATTGACTAAACAAACCGATCAGCAGTTGTGTGAGGCCTAAAGCAAGAATAAAAGCAAAAAATGATGTGAGTACAGATTCACCGATAAACTGTCTGAAAAGATTGTTCCGGTGAGCCCCCATCACTTTTCTCAGGCCAATTTCTTTGGCCCGTGTCTCTGAATTTGCTGTTACCAGGTTTATGAAATTTACTATTGCAATTAAAATAATGAAAATGGCCAAAGCCGAAAAAATGTAAATATTGTTGATGTTTCCATTGTTGCCGAGTTCGAAAATCGAATTCGATTTCAAATGAATATCCTTCAGTGGTTGAAAATATGAATCGACAGTAAGGCCCATATCGCCAAAACGCTCATTCGAAATTTTATTGATTAGCACATTGGTTTTCTCTTCAATTTGTTCTTTGTTTGCTTCAAAACCGGGGCAAACCAGATAGGTGTAAAAATTGAAGCCATTATCTTTGGTGATGTCATATTTGCCGGTCATCTTTGTTACAAATGACCCCAGGATGTCAAAATGAAAATGAGAATTGATTGGGGAATCTTTGATGATTCCGGTGATTTTATAACTTTTATCATGTACCTGAACTACCTTGTTGTAAGCATCTTCTTCGCCAAAATAGGCCCTGGCAGTACTTTCTGTCAATACAAGGGAACGGACTTCGGTAAGTGCCGCTTTTGGATTTCCTGCAATGAAATCACAGCTAAAAATGTCGAAGAAACAAGAGTCGGCCCATAAAAGTTTATCATTTGAAAATTGTTTGTCCTTGTAACGAATTTCTATTTCCCTGAAGCTGGTCATTCTAACCGATGAAGTAACTTCAGGTATTTGCTCAGGAATCAAAGGGGCCACGGTTCCTATTGTCGATGGACCTTCAACCGATTCGCCATTGGGCAAACTGATTATGCTATAGATTCGATAGATGTCATCATAATTTTTGTGGTGCTTATCATAGCTGAGCTCAAAAAACACATACGAGGCTATAATTATAGTGGCTGCCATTCCGAGGGCAAGGCCGGTGATATTTATAGATGAATGCAATTTGTGTTTTTGCAAGTTTCTTAAAGCAATTTTCAGGAAGTTGTAGATCATACGCGCTAATATATATTATCAGGTATGACGTGAAGATTTTTGTTTAGTTACATTTTATTTGCTAAAGAGGCTGCAGTTTTTATGGTCCTTTAAAATAGGATCATTCTATCAAATTAGTTTTTCACCTATTAATACCAATAATAAATCCCAGGGTGGCACCAAGCGATGGTGTCCATGAGTTTTTTAACTTGCTATCCGGGGCAATGTCCTGGAACAAAAGGTATAATATACCACCGCTGGCAAAAATCATGAGGTGAGCTGTAATATCAGGAGATTCGCGAAGAAATAAATGACCCAGCATTGCTCCTATAACTCCGAAAAAACTCAGAAAGAAAAAGATAATCAGTACTGTTTTTATCTTAAATCCGCTTTGCACAAGATCCCTGAAAGAATTAAAAGATTCAGGAAGGTTTTGAAGTCCGATAAAAATTGCCAGCAATACAGCAGTTGGCGTGTCGGCAGCAAACACTGCACCCAGGGCAATGGATTCAGGTATGAAATCCATTAACATGGCCAGGAGCGAAGCCATTTTACCACCTTTTTTTGAAAGATATCGATCGATAAAAAAGAAGACTATTGCACCGCAACTGAAGGAAATAACCAGTGGAACAAGCTCCAGTTCTTCCATCCCTTCTGGTATCAATACAAGTGCCAATGCCGATAAAATAATGCCACCTCCAAAAGCTACAAATGTGTGAGTTATTTCATATCTGGCAGGGCTTTCTTTTGTATGGTGATTGAAAAAGTTGGCTAACAAACCACCCATAAAAACTGTAATGCCAGCAAAGCCGGCAAATAATATAATTTGTAATTCAATGCTCATGCTGTTTTATTTTGTGATTTTGCATAGGTCAGTTCTTTTTTTTCATGGTTTTAACTTCCCACAAATATAGCAATAACCAACCTTTAGATTGATTTTAATTCAATATCCATATGTTGGCCTGTTTGTGGTTTGTGAGCGTATCGGCTTGCAACATAATGCATACAATTTAGAATTTAGTTTTTATCTATACATTTGTGTGAACTCTTCAGGGATTAAAAATCAAATTATGAAACAAATATCAATAATTCGGCACAATTTCTTTTTGAAGGTCATCTCTTTTTTGTTGCTTATTGCAATCTCTTTATCTTGTCAAAATTATGAAGAGGAACTTTCCGATTGGTCATTAAAGGTAAACAATCGTATCCAATCTAATCCTGTTGTCAGCGACGGAATTGTTTATTTTGGATGTAACGACAGCCTTTTTTACGCAGTTGATGCATCCAAAGGAATATTACTGTGGAAAAGAGAAACCGGGAATATGGTCAGGTCGAAAGCAGTTATTGAAAATGCAATGGTTTATTTCTCAACCGGGAATGTTCTTTTTGCTCTGAACAAGTTTACAGGTGAAGAAATATGGATTCATAGCTGTGAAGATACTACCGGATCAGCGACGATAGATCCATGGGATTATCACCAGGGATCACCGGTGATTCATGGTTCCAACGTATATGTTGGTTTTGGGAATGGATCACTTCTGGGATTTGATCTTCAAAATGGCAAGGTCAGATTCAACTATACAGCTAAGGAATATTCTCCTGTTCGGTCTACTCCTGCAATAAAGAACGGTGTGATTTATTTTGGTGATTGGAACGGCCTGGTATATGCCGTTGATATCAAAACTCAGGATACCTTATGGACACATCGCACATATTACGAACAGCCCTACTCAACATTTGGCATGATCAACACCCAAATGATTGTTCATGATACCTTGCTCATTTTTGGGGCACGTAATCCCGAACTTCAGGTGCTGAATATTTATACAGGTAAGGTAGTGTGGTCGCATGTTGAAACGGACGGTGGTTGGATTTCGGGCGATCCTGAAGTTTCTGGTGATACTTTGTATATTGGTGGATCAGACAACCACAAACTTATCGCCTTTGATACCTATTCTGGTGATATATTCTGGGATTATGAGTTTTTATTTAACAACTTTTCAAAGCCCATTGTTAAGGATAATTTGATCTTTTTTACCACGGGAGATGCCTATGCTTTCTCCGGAAATTATCTGGGGAATGGCTACCTGTATGCTTTAGGCAGGAGTGATGGGTCAATTAAGAATATGATTCACATTGACGGAAATATTTTCAATTCTCCTGTTTTAACGGATCAGAAAATTATTTTTGGTGGAGACGATATGATCCTCCGGGCGATAGATTACTACGATTTTGTAAATCCAACACGATCCTTCCCGGAAGATGGAAAGGGTCCTATGGATAAATTGCAAATTACCTACGATACTGTAACCAACATCCAAACTTTAACCTATTCCTTAAATTTTGATGCACTAGTAAAAATCCAGATAAATAATCTTGAAGGTGAAGAGCTCAGGCAATTGACTGATGAAAATCAAGTTCAAGGAGATTATGAGTTAAGTTGGGATGGGAAAAATGAAGCAGGGCAATTTGTTCCCGATGGATATTACATAATTGAAACCAGGTCCGGCATGTTTATCAAAAACAAGATCACCTATTTTGTGTTTTAATAGCATATAATGGTTATTAACTTTAGTGTGCTATTTTGTAGAATAAGTCAAATAATCACTGAAAATAGTAGGGACGAGCAGGAAATATTGACATGTTTTTAAGTGATTTTAGCTTGGGAACAGTTTTTGATTAACAACAATTCTTCTGGTTTTTTTGTTTCATACATAACCTTTAATTCGACCACATCATGATAAATGAAGATATTAAATGCAGTTTTACTGAAATACCTTTCAAATCTTCCTTAAGTTTTGAATACCTGATTGCCTTCGTCGAAAATATTGCCCGAAATCCAGAGCAGCCCATGCATGAGTCGGCTGTAAGTTTGATGAAGAGTCTCGAGGAAGTTCCGGAATTGAAGGAATCCATTGGCGATTTTTCTGTTGTTAAAAACAACCAGAAACTTGTAAATAGATTGATGTCGTTTGTATTTAATCCCTTAAATGACAATGTGGAGAAGTCGTCAGCAAGTGCACCATTTTACCCGAAATCCTTTTATTCTACGAAATTATTTGATGAAGCTTTCCGTGGAGAAAACAAGAAACTTGAGATAGCCAAAGACTTTGAAAAGAATATGCGTTTCCTGGCAGTGATTTACCAGGCCTACCTGATTATCCTGACCAAAATTTACAATTTCGACCTCAAAATTGATATTCCGTTTACCTATAAATTGACTGATGAAAATGATGGTTCGGTCAAATATTATAAGATGCTTGTGAATCCCAAATATACTGTTGTAAAGGTGCATGGGAAACTTAAAAATCTGAGCAAACAGGAAATCAAAGGTTTATTTGATCGCAGTTCTGACCTGGACTACTGGAATGAAATTATCCCCCTTGAGCAATTTGAATTTACCGGATTCCTGAAATTTACATTTGTAGATATTACCCACGAGTACGTTGTCTCTCAAATGAAATCAGACCTGCTCGACAAACACGCTATAATTTCACAGGCTGGTTTTGATCGGATCAAAGAGAAAGTAAGTGCACTGATGGATATTCCTAAACTGGAATTTGGACTTGCTGCTTTCAGTGATTTCGATTCGGTAGTCAATCAAAATGTAATTTGGAAAAGCATTATTCCACAGTCGGAAGTAAAATGCAATGATTACGAAGGAACCCAGTTTGAAATTGCATACAGGGAGCGCCGCATTGTTGTAACGGATGATATGGCAGATTTAGAAAAGAACACCCTTGTCGATGCTTTTGTGAAAAAGGGTATTCGTAGTCATGCCATTATTCCTTTGATTATCGACCAGCAGATTGTAGGAATGATGGAGTTTGGTTCTAAGGAACCAGGTCGCCTGCACATGGCTCAAATCAAACGGTTTCATGAGCTTTTCCCGGTTTTTGCCATTGCCCTTAAACGATCGAAAGATGAACTTGATGACAGGGTTCAGGCCATAATTCAGGAAGAATGCACGGCAATTCATCCTACGGTTGAGTGGCGTTTTTATGAAGCAGCGTCAAAAATGCTGGATGGCAATTTGAAGGGTGAATCCGCAAAAATGGAATCCATTGTTTTCAATGATGTGGTCCCGATTTATGGTGCCAGTGATATTCGCAATTCCTCGGTTGAAAGAAACTATGCCATACAGTCAGACCTGGCAGAGCACCTGGGGCTGGCAAAAGAGATTCTTGTTAAGGGCATGGAAAATAAAGAAATGCCCTTGCTCGACCATCTGGTTTATAAAATTGATCTGCACTTGCAGACTGTTAATTCGGGTTTGAAAGCCGGTGATGAGGTTAGTTTACTTGAATTCCTCAGGAAGCAAATCGATCCTGTGTTTGCCCAATTAAAGGAAAGGGATGAATCGATGGCTAACGAGGTTGATCGTTATTTCAAGAAAATGGATCCGGATTTAGGTGTGCTCTATAAGAAACGTAAAGACTTCGAGGACAGCCTGGGCATGATCAATGATACCATTGGTGAAATATTGGATCTCGAGCAGGCGAAAGCCCAGCAGGTATTTCCACATTACTTTGAGAAATACCGTACCGATGGAGTAGAATACAATGCATATATCGGGCAATCGATGGTGAAGGATCTTGAATTTAATGAGATCTACCTTAAAAATATTCGATTGTGGCAGTTGCTCGTAAAAGTCAGGGTTGCCCGTAAGATCAGGGAACTGATGCCATCATTAAGGACTGAACTTGATGTAACCCAATTGATACTGGTGCATAGCAATCCGCTGAGTATTGCATTCAGGCAGGATGAGAAAAAATTTGATGTTGCCGGTGCTTATAACATCCGTTATGAGATCACTAAAAAACGTATTGATAAGGCGGTGGTAAAAGGAACCCATGAACGGGTGACCCAGGTGGGCAAAATCGCTATTATTTATTCACATTCCGAAGAGATAGAGGAATACAAAAAATACATCGATTACATGATGGCTAAAGGGCACCTGAAAGGTGAAGTTGAGGATTTTGAACTGGAAGACCTTAAAGGTGCATCTGGTTTAAGGGCTCTCAGGGTGGAGGTGGATTACGGAACCGAACCGTCCCTCGATGAGATCAATATTTCTGAAATCAAAAAGGTAATCGAAGCAAACTAAGCCACAGATACATGATTTAAATTACCGGAACAATCCACAACCTCCCCACGGCAACAAAAGCACATAAAATAAACAAGATTAAATTTGACAGGGCAGGCTTGTTTTCATTTAGTTTCAGGTGTGTCATCATAGCACCAATCATTGTGGCTGCAAGGCCTAGCGCAGCAATGGGTGTTAGAATTGGAAAGATTTCTAGCCACATCGGAAGAAGGAGCCCGGCAGCGCCAAGAATTTCAAGGATTCCAATTATCTTGATTTGAGTTAAAGAAAAACCATCGACCCACTGTCCCAGATTATCTTTAAGTTTTTCATTCGGCTGGGTGGCTTTCATAAAACCAACCATTAAAAATGCCGCAGCCAAAAGTGCCTGAATCGTCCAAAGTAAAGTGTCCATATTCTTAAATAAATTGTTTTAATCTTCCGCTAAATTAGAATTTTACAGAAAATAAAAGTTTCTGTCACGAAAAGCAGGTTGTAGCGTCTAATATTTAATTGTATTATTGCAGTAACAAATTACTTAATAAGTTATTTTTATAATAATTGAAACCTCACAAACTATACTTCATACTTCTCTTGTTCCTGTTTTCAATTGTATTGAATGCTCAAGTCTCACCAACAAAGAAGGAGCATATTGTTTCTTTCAAAACTCAATTCATTCAAATTAAAGATGCATTTAATTATGGGTTGGTTTACAATGGATTAAATCTGAAAGGAAGCTATTCGTTTGTCTTGTCATCTGATAAATTCACCTTTTCATATAACCCCGACCTTGCCTTTGGTGCTATGTTTAACAAAGGCGTTGCGATGGCATGGCATGTCAAGCCGATTGATTTGTTTTATGGATGGAAGGTAAATAAATCTGAAACCAAACCATTGACCATCGGGCCCTATTTTGCCACCAACTACAACTGGCAACTTTATCCTTATCTGCAGAGTGGGCATATGTTTTGGTTCAGCGCTTTAGAATTCGGACCTAGATTCTTGTTCACTACACCCATAAAAAGTAAAGTGTTCCGGATTACACTAACAAATTCACTGGCCGGATGGACCTCCAGGCCGGAGCCTGCTACAGAAACTTATTTTTATTCACTAACGTTTTCCGACTTCGTAAACAATGCCCACAGCAATATGAAATTTGGTTCGTTTGATCTGTTCAATCACACCACCCTCGAAATAGCATTAGCGCACGCAAAAGACAAAAAAATGTCTATTGGATATGAGTTTGAATACTTTGGGTATTTTGATGACCCCAGGCTGAGTTATATGGCACATTCCATTAATCTTATCTGGAAGGTTGGACGAAATTAAAATTGAAATATGAGAAACTCAATCAGTATATTATTTTTGGTTGTTCTCCTGACAGGATGTTTGAAAGAGGACCCACTCAATCTCCCCTACCATTCGTTTGTACCACAGGATATTGACGATGGACACTCTCTTTCCAATCCATCAGCTGAGGCAATGGACTCCTTGGCATTGTCCGGTATTTACCAGAGCGTCAACTCCAATCCCGACCTCTGGTCGATTCGTAGCATGCTGGTTTTTAGAAATGGCAAACTGGTTTCGGAAGCGTATTTCAAGGATGAAAATGACATTACAACGAGGCATCTGATTTGGTCCTGCACTAAACAAGTGATGGGAGTCCTCACAGGAATTGCATTTGAAGAAGAAATAATCACCTCTCTTGAAGACCCAATTTCAGAATACTTAACTACGGAAATTGAGGGCCATACCGACAAGAAGGATATTACAATTTATGAGTTAATTACCATGCAATCGGGGATTGATTACAACAACGACGGAGGTGGTGGAGAGACAGACCTAATGTTAAGGCAAATTCCTGAAAACAGTGTGGATTTTGTACTTTCGTTAAGTATGCATGCCCAGCCGGGCACATCCTTTTATTACAAAGATGGCGACCCGCATTTACTTTCCGCAATCATTCAGAAACAAGTGGGTAAACCTACTGATGTCTGGGCTGATGAAGTACTGTTTTCAAAAATTGGCTTCGAAAATTACAACTGGGTGAGGTACAAAGATGGTATAACCCATGGGGGATACGGCATAGAAACCACACCCCGTGAACTTGCAAAAATTGCTTTGTGTGTAGCTGATAGTGGCAGGTGGAAGAATGAACAAATAATCTCTGCCAACTGGATTAATGAAATGACGACTCCAAAGGCAGTACCGGATGATTATGATTATGTAATGGGCTACTACTGGTGGATTGATCCATCGAACGACATTAGTTTTATGAATGGCCACGGTGGACAGTATGCCTTTATTGTTCCATCCAAAAAGTTGCTCGTGGTCATGACGGCCTTTCCAAATACCCAGGGTGATTACCAGATTGAGGCTGACCAGGCCCTGGAGGTTGTTTACAGGATTATGGACACAGCTTATTAGGGTATGTCTTTCTAATCATGTTTCCAATGGTTTACACAGGTATTCACGGATTTAAATCTGTGCAAATCTGAGACGTCTTTGAGATATTATTACTTGACCTGAATTTAAAATCCAATGCTGTATTGACAGAAGCCATCTAAGCTGTAGTAACTTTTCAGTGAGGATGAAAAATACCTAGAAATAATTTCAACCTGTTTACATCGGAGTTATTGTGAAGGAGCTAGGCCAAAAAAGATGGCTGGAGAATTGATTACTTTATGGTGAGTTTGTTAATCTTAACTTCAACACAAATTGCTTGAATTATAAACGATGTGGTTCGGACTACCACCCGATTGGGATTGAAATGAAATAATCAAATCAATCCAAAAACTCAACATATCCTGTGTCCAGATGATAATAAGCCGGTAGTATTTCTAAATTAACTGAATTTATTGCATCGGCAATAATTTCTGACCGTTTGGTCAATTCTTTTGCAGTTAATTTGGCATTTTTCCTTATCACCTCATCAATACTTGCATCATCCGAAGTCGCTTCTAAAGCGGGTAAAACGTGGGTGAGCAAATGGTTCAGGTTGTAACCGTTGTCACCACCCTTTACAGCTGCTGTTACAGCTCCGCAACTTTGATGGCTGAGTACAATTATCACCGGGGTTCCTAAATGCGCAACAGCATATTCAATACTTGCAATGGTGGAAGTGTTGGCCACATTTCCGGCAACGCGCAGTACAAACAGTTCTCCTATCCCAGTGTCAAATACCAGTTCGGGCACTACACGGCTGTCTGCACAACTCAAAACTATCGCGAAAGGATCCTGCCCTTCGGTCAGGGTTTTTCTTCTGTTCGAATCCTGATTTTTCGATTCTAATTTATCATTAACAAATTGTTCGTTTCCAGATTTTAGCCTGTTTATTATTTCAGTTTTGTTCATCGTTGTAAGTGTTTCAATAAATAATTGATTTGTTCTAAGCTGTAAAAATAATAAATAAAGTTTTTAGTTATGATTCAAATTCATAGACTGAATCCTGTTCATCCAGAATAAGATTTTCGCGAAAGCTATCTCTTCCACCACTCGTCGCCTGGAATGGAATCGCCTAAAACAAATTGTTCTCCTATTTTTGGTGTGGCCATTTTTATTTCATCAGGTTTAATTGACTTCTTCAAAATCTCTACAGGTTCCGTCCAGTCATGGAGTGCCAGCTTAAAAGCACCCCAATGAATGGGCATAAAAACCTGGCAATTTAAATCCGACAGGGCTTGGGGTATCTCTTCAGGCAGCATATGAATTTTTGACCATTGCTCATTATATTGTCCACATTCCATCATGGCAAAATCGAAAGGGCCGAATTTATCACCGATCTCCTTTAGGTGAGTTCCATAACCTCCATCGCCACTGAAGAAAGTATTCGTATTTTCGCTTTGGATTACCCAGGAACACCAGAGTGTGCAGTTTCTGTCGAACAATCCTCTTCCCGAAAAGTGCCGCGATGGAGTTGAAACAAATGTAAGTTCGCCTAATGTTTCGCTATCCCATAAATCCATTTCAATGATCTTATCTTCTTTTACTCCCCAGGAGCGCAAATGAGCACCAACACCTAATGGAACGTAAAACTGTCCAACCTTGTCCTTTAACTGCATGATGCTTCCATAATCGAGATGATCATAGTGATCGTGAGAGATTAAAACAATATCGATGAATGGAAGATCATCAATATTTATGGGTAAGTCAGGATTGAATCGGCTTGAACCTGCCCATGATATGGGTGCCGGAACCATGCCCAGCATTGGGTCGATAAAAACCGTTTTACCTTCAGTTTCAAGTAATATTGTTGAATGGCCAAACCAGGTGATGCGCATTAGACTGTCATCAATTTTATTGATTACAGAAGAAGAGATTCGTTCAACAGGAATTGAAAAATCAGGAACCTTACCTTCATTTTTAAAATATTCGGGAAGTGTACTGATTTTAAATTTAGTCATCACTGTAGTCTCTTCAGTATTTACAAATTTGCCATCTTTAAAATTTGGAGAGTTAACCACTTTTGTGGTTTGAATGGCTTTTTTGGATGCACCAAATTGAGGTGATAAATTCAGGAAAAGAGCAGTCCCGATTACAATTATTCCAATAACAATGGCTACTATTATGAAGGTCATTTTTAGTTTTCGTTTCATGTTAGAAATTTCACTGCAGGGATTGCCATAATATCTTCTCCCAAATTTTTGTTATTTAAATCGTTTGAAACTACAATTTTGTGCAAAACTGGTTTGTCCAAAATATCTTCAAGGTTGCGTAAATGTTTAGCATCAACCGGGCGCAAAGCCGTACTTTTTTTAATTTCGATGGTTATGTAACCCTCTTCAGTTTCGATAAGTAAATCAACTTCACGGCCATCTGAAGTACGCAAATGATAAACCTGTACATCAATGTTTATTGTTTTTATTTGTTTTAATATCTCGCCAACAATGGCACTTTCAAATTCATGTCCATTCAACTCACCTCTTTTTTGCATAATGGCTCGCATTACACCTACATCAAGAAAATGAATTTTTTTGGATTTCACTAATCGTTTTTTTGAGTTCCTGCTCCAGGGTTGAAGTAGAAGGGTTTGGTAGCTAATGCTCATGTATTCGATAAACCGCTGCACCGTTTTTGAAGTAACCCCGGCCTCCACAGCAATTTGTGAGTTGTTAATGAGTTGCCCGGTGCTAATGGCTATCAACTTTTGGGTTTTGATAAATGGCTCCAGGTTTCGCAATTCGGCTATATCCCTGATATCCCTTTCCAGGTATGTTTTAATGTAATTGTTTAGCCAATCAAATTTCTCATCTTCAGGAATGTCGGCATCAGAAATAGCAGGATACCCTCCAAATTGGAGATAATCATTATAAACCTTTAACTTTTTTACGTGGTTTGCATCCAAAAGAAAAGGCAAATCGTCAACACCCTTATTCAACATCAGCTTTTGAAACCAGGAAAGTTGCACTTCATCCTGCCAACTATTGGTCAATAATTCGGGTAAAATGAGCGGGTACATTTCAATAATCTGACACCTTCCGGCCAGCGATTCCCTTATTTTTTTCAAAAGCATGATTTGTGATGAGCCTAGCAGAATATACCTTGGATCAGGAAATTGGTCGTAAACCGATTTTATACTTTCTATCAATTGAGGTTCCTTTTGAACTTCGTCTAAAATGGCATTAGGATAAGTCTCTTCCCACTGTGCCGCCGTAAGCAATTTATATTGTTCAACAGTAACCGGGTCTTCAATTGAAAGGTAGGGATAGTTTGGAAATAATTCCCTGATCAATGTTGTCTTTCCGGTTTGGCGGGCACCGGTGATAACAATGATCCTACCAAATCTAGAGCTGTTTTTTTCCAGAATTGAGTTGGAAATAATCCGATTTTTCATGGATGAAGTTTTTACAAAGATAAGGATATTTAGTCCAATTCCAAATATTACGCCAATAATAGGAATATAATTCCAAATATTACGCCAATAATAGGAATACAATTCCAAATATTACGCCAATCATCTGCTCATATTGTTGCTTAAGATGACTCATAAAATGAAGAATTATGATTTGATATTTATGAATTTATACCAAGGGTCGTTGAGCTATAATTTTGACAGAATAATAATATCTTTCGGCGTGAGTACCTTTTTATCATAACCCTTCAGCATCGCATTAATCATCGCCAATCCAATGTGGGTAGTATCCACAACTGAATTTGGGGAGATGGCTTTGATGCCTTTCACCAGCCACATAAAATAATCGTACATAAACTGGTAGGCTTTGGTCCTGGATTTAATGCCGCGCAAAGGAATAATGGCACCCGGCCTGAAGGCAAAAGCTTGTTTAAAGCCCAGTTTCAGTATATCATTTTCTGTTTTACCTTTCACACGTGCCCACATCATTCTGCCTCTTTCAGATGAGTCAGTTCCCTGTCCCGAAACATAAACAAATGTCATGTCAGGATTCCTTTTGTAAAGCGTCTTGGCTAATGCCATTGTAAAATCGTAGCTGATTTTGGTGTATTGCTCTTCATTCAATCCTGCAGCACTAATGCCCAGGCAATAATAACAAGCATCGTATCCAAAAAGTTGATCCTGAACGTCTGAGAAATTTGAGAATTCTTTATGAATCAATTCCTTCAACTTTGGATGTTTGATTTCTACAGAATTTCGTCCAATGACCAAAACTTCATCTATCGTTTGATGATCGAGACATTCCAATAAAACACCTTTGCCCACCATTCCGGTGGAACCAGTAATGATTACTTTTTTCATGTGTTAATCTTGTACAATAATCTTCCTGACCTGGTTAATTTTTTTACCTGAAACGCGCAAATAGTATATACCCACCGGAAGGTGGTTGAGGTTGAGACTATACGTTAAATCATTGGTAATATTAAGATTGCTTGCCTGATAAACGGACTTGTTTAAGGAATTAAATATTTCCAGGTTGATATTGTCTGATACTTGTTTAAACCTGAGCGTAAATGTTCCTTTTCCAGGTATAGGGTAAACCGTGATTTCTGAGTCTGAAATATTATCACCTATACCCGTACAAGGATCAACAACAATGGTTTCTTCATCAAAGTTTTCACAACTATTGGGATCGGTATAAGTGTAGGTAATGGTATGCGTACCTATTCCCGCCATACCGGGATCGAACCATCCGTTATCAACACCAGGGCCGGAATATTCTCCACCTTCAGGCATCCCGCCACCTAGTTCAAATTCCGGCCAATTAAGGCAAACCATCTCAAATGGCTCAAGGGTTACATCAGGTAAATAGCGTGTAATGTTCACAAGGTCGGAATAATCACCAGTTCCACAGTCGTTTACTCCTGCAACCTTCAGGGTGGCTTCTCCCATAAAGTCAAGCTCCCAATTTACAGTAATCTCTAAACCCGTACCAGTCGTAACTCCAGCCTCAAGAGGGTCGAGGATCCAATTATAAACTGAAATTCCGCCAATTCCTGTTGTATTGTAGATAGAATACTCTTCGGTGGCACAAACTTCAGTTGGCCCGCCTGGGGTTTGAGGGATTTCAGGTATTGCTGAAACGGTAATATAGTCTTCCTTAGTTAAAGTAGCGCTGTTTGTACCATCAGTTACTGTCAGGGTGACATCGTAGATCCCTGAATTGAAATATTCAATTACAGGATTTTGCAAAGTAGATGTTTCCGGTGAACCTCCTTCGAAGATCCACTCCCAACTTGTGGGTCCGTTTGATTGGTCGTTAAAGTTGATGGATTCACCTTCGCATATTCCAGTTTCATCAGCAATGAAAGAAGCTGCTAAATCATAAATTGGAAATACAATAAAATCAAGCCAGGCATGGTCCTCACCGCTAGTATAAGATTCGTCTTTGGAATAGATCCACTTTAAAGTATGTGAGCCTTCTGTTAACAGGTAAGATGAACGTTCCCAGGATACCTCACCCGACCATGATGACATTTCCATATCATCAATAAAAAATGTTAGGGAATCATATCCAAGTTCTGATGATACCCTGCAATAGAACGAGAGGCTATCTTCGCCATAGGCATTAAAAGGCAAGTTTAAAAACGTGTTTTGTTCATGATCTATCGTCCCTGATTTGATACAATAGCTTCCTTCAAAGGCATTACTGCTTGTTACTTCCCAGTTGGAATCACCTCCTGTTTCCCACTCAAACTGGCTCATATCTCCCGTTTCCCAATCTTCCACAAGGGGGCTGATAATGATGGTGTAATATTGCTGCATACTATACCCTCCCGAACTTACCTCATAAACAAGTTCAACATATTCACCAGCCGGGGCTTCATCAGACACAGTTACTTCAAACATGCCTTCTTCTGTTGATCCAGCACCAATGTCATAGAAGTTAAAGGTCGTATTGTTCAGCGTTAGATATTCATTGGAACAACTCAAAGTCCCAATTGTGTTTGAAGCAAGATATGAACCGTTGTTAAAGGTGGAGATAATCAGGAATGCTGTCTCTCCAGGGTCAAGATGTCCGTTCCAGTTGCCAATGTAATCATCAATTAGTATCGTCCCGGATTCAAGCATTGGTGCATGACCTGTTATGGTGAAACCCGAAGTCCAGTTTAATGTTCCATCTGTAACTGTAAGCTCGAAAGCAACAATATGCAAATCCGGGATATTATCAGCTACTTCCCACGAAAAGGCATCTGTAACAACTGCTGTAGCTCCGGCTGATATGTTTCCGTAGTTTTCAGTTCCATCTGTAATTGTAACATATTCATCCGTTGTGCTTAGAGTTACTTCTATATTTTCGGCATTTTCAACACCAACATTTTTAATTGTAATGGAAGCCAGAATTGATTCTGAAGTTTCCATAATGCCATTGCCATTTCCCGATGCATCATTGATTTCGATATCATTATAAACAACATAAGGACCGGTGGCAGGAAGCACTTCGACATAAGCCTCGTACCTGAAATAATTTTGTTTTGTAACGGTAACCAACACCTGGTCGGGTGGGGCTTGTGCCGGAATAGTAATTGACACAGGTGCAGTAGTACCTGTTCCTGTCCCGAGCAACTCACCATTTACACTTAGTGCAATGAGTGCATCCGCATCAGCTGTAACTTCAAATGTAGTTTCATCCATGTACAAGATATCATCATGTGATACTGTCAGGTTCTGGGGCACTTCTGAATAAACTGTAGTAAAAGCATCCCCGTGATGATGGAAAAGATGGTAAGTGGCTGCTTTGCTTTCAGAGTTATTTGGCCAGGCAGATTGTTCCAGAAAATATTTACCTGCTGTCCCGGCAAACGCTGGAAGCACACCTCTGGGTTCGGGAGTAGAGCCAAAGTCAGGCATGAATTCAGGCCACATATTGTCATAAGCCCCCCAAACGTAAACATCACTTACAAAAGCATAGGTAATTTCGGAAGCGGCATTGATGCCAAAACATCCGCCGTTTTCTTCTTTATGGGTGTAGCGGTGTAACTTTTCGGCAAATGATTGATTGCCACTATTGAACTTCCCCGTGAGGCTGTTCACTGACCAAACAAAAGTGAGGTTGGTACTTATCAGGTCATTGATATCAGTATTTGTGTAAAGCGGTTGTGCCCACCCATCTTCACTTCCATGGTCGCGGTGCTGAACCATAAAGGCTCCACTATCGATTGCGGTGTTTATCATATCCGCGTTTCCGCCAGTCCAACCACCCAATTCAGATGGATCTTCAGGAATATAACCCAAACCATTTGGGCCAAAGTATTGAACCAATGCATCAGTATTCTCGGCAGTTGACCACACTGAGCCGGGAGTGCCGCTAAATATTTCATTTATCCGAACCGGGTTCTTGCCCTGAACTTCGCGCCAAAAGCCCCCAACAACTTCCGAACACAATTGGAACCAGCTTTCTGTTTGCCAACCGAGCGAGGTTACCGGGTGTTGATAGTACTCTTCATTTACAGGTGGATTGCTTTCGTAATGCAAAAATTTTGTGACCATTATCTCTAATTTGGCTTCATCACGGGCAGTGATTCTTGCCATAATTATATCCGGTAAATCATTCCCATCCACATCGCCATAGATATTATCCGAAACACAATAATTTTCCCACAATGGCGAAATAATCCTATTGGAAGCATCAGTGCCATAATCGCCTAATAAAAGACAAGCAGCCGGCGCGATGTCCCAGGTAGTGTATGCATTGTCGATGTATGCCTCGATAGCCGAAGCTGTGCTGCCTCCAATTTCATCCAGGGTAACAACTTTAGTTAATATACCTTGTTTGTTCCTGAAGTCTTTGATGGAATCGGCCCAAACCTGGAATTCGATATCATTGGGTGTAATGATAAGATATTCGCACCCTGTTTCATCTTTAACCTGGAAAGATTTGTTATAATCTACTTTTGGCAGGGATTCATAATTAAGCAACATATCTGATAAGATGGGATCCCACCAACGACTTCTCAGTTTTTCGTCACCAAAATTTCCAGCCCCACCTCTAAAGCTAATTTCAATTTTTATATCCTGATAAACAATTAATTGTTTCGTAACCGGATTGTATAGAAACGGGGTTATCCCTAACATTACTACATCAATTCCTCTTATTAAATCATTTTCAGACATAATAATTGGTTCTTCCGGGAAAAACTTGTTCACCGAATAAATAGATTCATTTTCCATGAATTCAAGCGGGCCTTTTTCTGTGTCCTTTGGAATACGAAAAGAGGGGGCTATGTTGACATTGTTCAACGTATCTATCCGACAGGATAAGATATTTATGCTGGCGGATGCACCCTGTGGAATGGCAATATATCTTCCGGACCCAGGAAGGTTTGGCGCTCCTGCATCACCGGGCAGAAAATAGCCGGGTAGTTTGATGTTTTGGTAAAACTCACCAGCAATTTCCTGGTTACTCAGGGTGAAATTTCCGAGGGTGTAGTTTACAACTATTTTCGAGTTGCTTTGAGACTCAACGGTAAAATCATTATCACCAAAACTGCTTGAGTACTTATGTTTATCGTTTGCTACCAGGGATAAAACAAGCGACGTCAAAAAAAGCGTTAAAAGTGTTGATTTTATTTTCGCACTGAATTTTATATGGATTTTCATCGTACTATTTGTTTAATTGATCTGATCAACTGTGGTTAGGTGGTAGTTAATAAAAACTACTGTGGTACATTCGAAACATTTCCTTTGTTTGGCAACCAATAGATATTCTTATCCTTGTTGTTCACCTGTTGGTCGAGGTTCATATCAGCAGGAAAGTAACCTGCTTTTCCGGCATCATCGTCCCAACCTGGAATAATATCTTCATTTCCAACAGTTCCGTTTGCATTACAATCACCACTCATCATTCCCCACAGATTTTCTGACAATAGTTTCTGAGCGCTTGTTCCGTATGCCTGCTCCGATGAAATTGTAAAATCATAAGTGTAGACGTCTTCGTCAAGGGTAAGCGCATTTGCTGACATGATAGCAAGGTGGTTGCGATGATGAACCACTGCGTACAGATTGTTTGCAATAGAATTTTCAAAAAACAAAGGCGAAGATCCATCTGTTGCAACAATGCTTCCATCTTTTAGCAATATTGCAGCTTGCCTGGCAATCATTGTACCCGATACAGCTTCCACGGCTGAATTGGCATCCCTTATTTCTACCAGAACCCAATCTACTGCATTACCAGGCATTACCGTGACCCACTCTGTTCCTTCATAATTCCATGGTGGACTGTAAAAGGGTTGGGCCAATGGAATGGAATTGCAAGCACAAAGGAATGTTGACATTTCAGTTCCGGTGCACGGGCCTTCAAGAAATGCTGTTAAATCAAGTGTTACGCCAGTAGGTTGTTGGTTACCATTAACCGAAAAATCATCGATACAAATATCGCTGGCATATCCTGCCGTGATACCCCTAAATCTAAGTTCAATAATTTCCCCATCATAAGCAGATAGATCAACTGTTTGTTCATGCCATTGATCTCCCTGGTTTCCTGTAATGGGAGTCATCACATCCTCAATCCAAGCATTGTTGTGTAAAATATCCAGGTGGAGGTCACCCATTATAGGCGAGCCAGATGAATTATTGAACATGTGATACCAGAATTTCACTTCCACATCGCCAAGATCAGACAGGTTGAATGTAGGTGATATCAGGTCGGCACGTTTATCCGGGTTGTTAGGATTGGAGGATTCAGTATACATGTAGTATCCGCTTCCTGTTGTATGATCTCCCAGCGGTCCTGTTGTTCCATATTGTGACCTTGTAGGAGTTGGTCCCGAAAGCATGGTCCAGTCAAAATCATCTCCTACGTCATTGTACCAACCTTCAGGCATACTCCCTGATTCTTCAAATGCTGTTTGATAAGGGGGTATTAGAGGAGGTTGAGGAGAAGGAAATACAATATAGTCTATCCAGGCACAATCCTCCCCGACATTCCATGAACCATCTTTGTCATATTGCCAAACAAAAGTATGAATGCCGGCAGAAACAGGATAATTTTCCTCACTCCAGTCAATTTCTCCTGACCACTGATCTACCATGGAGCCATCTATGAAAAACTTCAGTTTATCGTAATTATTTTCAGATGAAACCTTTTTGAAGAAACTTATGAGTCCATCCCCATTAACGCCAATGGTTATTTCGAGTTCACTGGTTTGGTCGGGGCCAATACTTCCTGACCTTGCGCTGTAAGTCCCTTCATATGGGTTATCTGTTACTATAATCCAGTCGGCATCACCTCCCATTTCCCATGGAAATTTATTGAAATTGCCTGTTTCCCAATCTTCAATCATATAACCGATACTTGCAGAATACGAGTTCGAAGTTTCATATCCACCAGCAATCACTTCAGCTTCAAGATCAACCATGTCACCCAGTATTGCAAGCGGACTTACTGTAACACTAAATGAAGCATCAGTAGATTCTCCTATATTTAAAGGTCCCAAATTGTCGGAAGAGTTGTTGAATGTGATGTGTTCATATTCTGAACTAAGGTAGGCAATGGCATCGGGCGAATTGCTGTTCCCATTATTTGCTACTGAAAGAGTAATGGTTGCTGTTTCGCCTGGATCAAGGAGTCCGTTATTGTTTCCATCCGGATCTAATACTGTAATATAACCAGTAGAGAGTACAGGGGCATTCCCAACAATTTTAAAGTAAGAGTTCCATGAAAAGAATAACCAATTTGCAGTAACAAATACAGTAACTTCGTGTCCATCGGGCAAGTCGTCAGCAACTGTGAAGGAAAACGCATCGCTTCCCATTACACTTTCACCGGAAGGTACGATGGAATAATTGTGTGTATTATCAGTGATGGTGATGTAAGGATCAGAAGTTGTGAGCACAACATTTATGTTTGATGCATCGGCTGGGCCTATATTTTTAACTGCCAACGACAAAATGATAGATTCGCCATAATCCATTTCGCCGTTTCCGTTTCCACCGGCATCATCATCAAGTAAAAAGTAATCATAAACAACCCAGGGCCCGGTAGGGGGAAGGGCTTCCAATGTGCCCTGAAAGGGATACACAGTTGGCCCGGTTACTGTAACCGTAAATGTTTCCAGTTCTTCAGTAGAGATTTCTAACTGTACTGTACCTGTAGCATCAGTGGTTCCGGTTATAAAAGTATCATCTCCGCTTACACAAACTACTGCCTTATCAACCGGAAGGCCGCTTGCTGTATTCTTTACCGTAAAATCAACCAGGTTTGTCCCAAAGGTTATAGATTCAGGAAAATCCACTGAAACCTCCTGGGGAACTTCCTTCCAGATATGGATGCTGGGATCGCCAATTACACAATAAATTTTATAATGGTACTCTACATTGGGATCAGTGCCATAAACATTATACAAATAAAGTCTTCCACGTTCCAGCCCCTGTCCGGCTGTATTAAGTCCTTCTGTAAACATCCCTTTATAAATTCCCTTGTCGATTTTATTATTGTAGGTTGTATGGGTATTTCCCCCAGGCCCAATAAAAGCTACAGCTCCTCTTGACTGGGATATAGAACCCTGTTCAATCCATACTTCTCCAAAACTTTCACCGGAGGCAAACATAGATACCCCACATCCGATACTCGTAACAAAGGTTAACTTTTGACCATTAGCCAAATTTTGGGCATGTGAGTTACTCATCGGAGTACAGGATGCCCACCAGCCGGTTGTCCAGCCTTCACCTCTATAGTTTAAGTAGCTCCTGCCTTCGTTAATTGCATTTACTACATCACTAACGCTATATGTACATCCGGGATCACTCATCATAGTATCTACTGCAAAGCCTCCATCCTCTCTCATTCGTTCGGCGGCATATCGTTTAGTTGCTACCTGTGAAGCATAGGCATTATTCGAGCAGCATATTCCTCTTTTAAACCAATCGGTGTTTGCTGTGTAGGGTGTTTTTTCATATTTGATGAATTTATTGGTCATCACCTGCATAACATAATCACTTTGATTGGTAAAGCGGCCAAGCATTACATCAGGAAAAAAATCATCACCTTCAATTTCAACATAGATGTTTTCAGCTAAATAACCACTACTGTAATAAGTTGGGATAATTTCTTCATCACCAATAAGCAGTGCATAGGTGGGAGGAACCTCCCAGTTAAGATATGCATCAGCAATATGATCTCTGATTATATCCGGGTCGGAAGAATTGGCGTTGATATCGCTAAATTTTGTGATGCGAATATCTATCCCGCTTTCACGTTTCCATTGAGCATAATTTTGAAAACTATCATAAAAATCATCCGGCATAATACAAAGCATCAGTTCATGTCCATTTTCCCTGCCACCATAAATTTCGTCGAGCACATTTTGATAATTAAAAATAAAACTCCTGTAAAGCTGCCCGTAAGAGGGTGCTATATCTCTCTTGGGTGTCGTTTTTGGATTTATTACTTCCCCTGCTCCGTAATTAATTCTTACAGTGATCGAAGTTGTAAACTGTAATTCCTTTTTTGCCGGATTATACCGGACCGGGAAAACAGATACCCTAGCAATACGCAGGTCCCTGAAGATTGCCGGCGGATCTACCTCGACAAAATTATTGGGGAAAATATCGTTTGAGGAGTAAGCAAGCGCATTTTCAATGTAAGGAGTTTCAGCATCACCTTCCTGCCAACTTTCCCTTGCCGGCGCAAGATTAATATTATCGAAAGTTTGAATTTCATCCGATTCCAGGATTTCAAATGAAACACCAGCTATGTCGGGTATAGCGAATGTTTTTGCTATGTAGGGTAGAGCTGGCATACCGGTTTTTGTAACAAAGGATTCGGCCAGTAAATCTACAACCTGGTATTCCTGTCCATTAGCATTGATGTTTTTCAGGTCGAAACCGGAAATGTCAATTTTAAAAACGCTGCTGCTGTTATCACTGCTGATCAATGTAACATTGGGAGGAACTTGCTTTGTGCTTTTGTTGTTCAGTGGTATCCATTCAGCCCTCATCATAAGAGGAACTAATGCGATGATAAGTAAAATGAGTAATTTTTTGTTAAGCATGATGTTTAATTTATTTTGAATAATCTTTTTGTTCTAAATTTTAATAGAATTCTTTTCTAACTCAACTATGTCAGCACAACCTTTTTGGTTTTTGTAGACTTATCTGTTTGTAATTTAATGGAAGATTTTGGATGGACAGAACCGCAAGTTTGATTTTTCTTTTCATTGA
>Ga0209475_10001138_pt1 | contig 36557 bp, 35 predicted proteins | sample tdDd471_FD_187128 | JGI IMG/M metagenome (GOLD analysis project Ga0209475, IMG submission 187128) | Marine sediment microbial communities from the Atlantic coast under amendment with organic carbon and nitrate - tdDd47.1 (SPAdes)... | ecosystem: Environmental > Aquatic > Marine > Coastal >... | reverse complement strand
ATCATCATCAACCACAACAAGCTTCATTTTCCTCGCATCCATTTCTACGAGCTCTAAAAAGCGAGTTGCTTCTATATACCCGAGGTCAGCATGATACTTTTTGTTTGCTATTGTGCGTCCATATTGAGGTCCGGCCGGTAAAAGCGTTGAATTTAGCCACTCAGAGCATAATTCATTGAGTTATATAGATTTAATCGACAAGCAGCTCAAATGTCATGGGTTTGACTTGCTTAGTCAGGTCCAGCTCAAAACTTCCCAGCCGGCCCAAATGCTCGGTATGGTAAGGTGAGAATGCGGCCATATGGTCGCGGGTGATATTGTGGCCTTCTGACCTCATCTGATTAAACACCTCTGTCATCGCGTTCACGTTGTACAGGATCGCAAAGTTTGCCAGCAAATGATTGTATTTCACGATTTTACTTTGCTCATGCTTTAAGTTGGCGGGAATTTTTCCGCCATTAGCAAAAAACAGCCAGCGGGCAAATTCATTAAACTCCTCGCTCTTACAGGTCGCGGCCTGGATCGTTTTGCGCAGGTCAATATCGGTAATGTATTCGAGCAAAAACATGGTTCTGACCACGCGTCCAAGCTCTCGGAGCGCAAAATACAGCTTGTTTTTCCGGTTCTTTGTGCCAAACCGACGCAAGATCGTTGACGCGGTAATTTTACCTGCTTTCACTGACATTGCTGTTCGAAGCATATCCGCATAATGCTTTTCAATGAGATCCCATTTTATCGGATCTTTAAACAAGGACTGAATATGCTTTAGTACCATGGTTCGGTCAGGCTTGTAGAAACTGAGATCTTTAATGTTGCGAATACGGGGCATGAGCTTAATGCCCAGCAAATATGCCAACCCAAAAACCGGAGTGGATTGTGCCTGAGTGTCGCCGTGGACGGTGTCTGGATTAAAATCAGATTCATCGTTGAGCAAGCCGTCAAGGATATAAATCGCCTCGTAGACGCCGCACGGTATAAACCGACTGAACAGCGCAATATAGGTGTCCGAGACATGATAATAGGCAATGCCACCATAGCTACCGTACCGAATATGGTACTCTGACAGCAGATTGTCTTCGTAGAGATCCCAAAGCTTGCCATCAGCCGATACACTATTGCCCGATCCCCAGCACTCAATTAACCGGTATTTTTTGTACTCACTGTTAATTTTGGCAATGGCTTTATCGAGACGTGCTTCGGTTGTGCGCTTTAAATTGAGCCAAGCGACCTGCTTGCGAGAAACACCCTGCACAGAACGCACGGTTTCGGTAGGACCGATGTTAGTGCCGTAACAAAATATGGTTAGTACAAAACGCAACACTGGGTCACTGATGCGAGACTCGAAACCCGACAGCGGGCCAAAATGCTTATTCAAGTTTAACCATTTTTCGACATTAATGATGACATCGAGAACATTGATTTTTTCCAGTCGATCACGCAATAGCGCACCAATTTCTTCAATTTCCGGTGAGGGTTGATCCGGTTTTGGCTTGCCTATAATCAGATTGCCATTTTCAATTCTGACCAGTTCATCATCAGGAAATCGGCTGTCTGCGCTCTGACAGCACTCTTCCATTGTAATTTTCAGAGCTCTTGTAAACTCAATATCCCCGGCGACAAGCCCCACCTCCTCACAGTAGGTAGGCAACTGTTCTTCGTATTCTTCCCAAGTGATCATCTGCTCGCGGTAATCATCGAAAGTTTCACTGTAGGGAATGAACAAGTCTCCGGTGCTCAGTTCTTCGGCGATTCGCTCGAAAACACACAGCTCAAAACAGGTTTTATTGACTTCAGTGACCTGGGCCGACTTAGTCGATTTTCCTGTGACTAATTTCCACCAGTTTTCTCGAATCCAACGAATATTGATCACATTCTTGGAGGATGAATCGTTCGGATCACTCTGAATTGATAGGAATTCGGTGCGGCGCTTTTTATGCTTCAAGATAAACTGAAAAGCATTAAGCAGGTCCTTGTCTTCCGTGGCCGATGCCAGATTGAGTATTTCAATCGTGCGAAACAGAGTAGATCGCTGCTTTTTGTAGAGTTGAACCATGAACGGTAAATAGTTGTTACCTGCGAATGCCATGTAGTGTTCGCACATTTGCAGCAACTGCTCGCTGTTTTTTCCCAGCATCGGATCAAAGGCCGTCACCGAATCGGGTTTGTTCAGATACACCTTGACTGTCCCAGACAGCACAGAGATCAAATAATCGGTTTGCTTTTGATGGTCTGCCAAGTATTTCTCCAGCAGCTTTTGCGCTGAGCGATCCATTTTTAACAACAGTTTGATAAATATATCGGCGGCATTATCCAGAGTTTGTGCGTATTGGTGACGGATTAGAACGATGACGAGTGCGAATCGCTTATTCAGCTTGAGCTTCATCAGCTCAGCGTAATCCAGGGCCTTGGCTTCGTTGATAAATTGCTGGTGTTTAACCGGCGGCAACCCCAAATCCGTGGGCAAAAGTGTTTGCAGGGATGTCAGCCATTCCAGGTATTGGATGTACGCCTGGATATTACGAGGTGTTGGACGTTTGGGTTCATTTTTTAGTGTACTCCAGCCAAAACCACTCACCCCTGTACTGGATCGAAGAATGTCGTTAATACACTGGCGACTTTCAGCCTCTAGAAATTCACACAATTGATCGTAATACCGAGTGTTAACCTCAACCCTGGACGATTGACATATTCGCTCAAGTACACTGAATGCCGGCAGCTCGTATCGCTCCTTGACCAAATATTCCAACGTGACATTGATAATGTCCGGTAGTTCTTCCTTAGTTGTAGCCGCCTCCAGTGCCCACGCCTGTGCCAATTCTGATGTCTTAGCTGCATCATAGGCTTTGATATTGAGATGGCGTCGAATCAGTTTTACATGGCGATCTTTCGCACCCGACGAGTAATAGGACTGTAGATCCTTGAATGTCACCCGTGACCGGCACTGATTTTTGATGTGCGCGATGATCACCTTTGGAATTTCACCCAGGCTAGCGAATCGACCTAATCGTTGCGTGGTCTTCAGCTGAACCATCAATCCCAAAAAAGAGGCGCTCGCCCGTTTACAGTGACGCAGTGCAAACCGTTGATCTTCGGGTGTCGGCGTATAGACATCCCCTAACTCCTCTTGTGTTATATCCGACTTGATCCGTGGATAGGCTGTCTGGTAGATGGCGGTCATTAACTCAATTTTTCTCTGTTGACGGCGTCAATGCGTGAATACGCAGCAGTCTGGTTAGCAGGTTTTTATCGGTCATTGGGAACCCTTGAGTCCAGTCTCGATGGCAATTTCGATAGCGATGTTTTATTAATTTATTCGACCTTTGTTAGCCGGATGGCGGGCTTATATCAATTAGCCGCAATTGCTATACCGTTTAGCCGCCATTGCAATATCGATTGGACGATATTAAAATAAGGAATGGACGTTAATCAACCCCTTTTTAGCCGGAAGCCCATTCATGTACCCACGTTTTTCTGAAATCAATGTCAAAGAGGCCCTGAGCGACACCCCGGTGGTCTTTGTGATGGGGCCTCGTCAGGTCGGTAAAACCACCTTAGTGAAGGGGCTGATCGAGGAAATAGGCGTGGAACACTGGGAATACATCACGTTGGACGATCAGGCCCAGTTCGAGATTGCCCAGGCAGATCCCGTCGGATTCATCCGCAATTTGCCGCCAAAACGCATTGCTCTCGACGAGGTTCAACGCTTGCCGGAGCTGTTCGTCTCCATCAAGCAGGCTGTGGACGAACAGCGGACGCCGGGACGATTTCTTCTGACGGGTTCAGCCAATGCCTTGTTGTTGCCCAGGCTATCGGATTCCCTGGCCGGCCGGATGGAGTCGGTACGACTTACAACGCTTTCAGAGTGTGAGATCCAGGGACGTAGACCTAGTTTTCTAGTCAAACTGCTGAACCAAGAAGCGCCTTCGCCCCAGGACATACGTGTGCGGGAACACTTATTGCGGCGGTTGATTACAGGGTGTTTTCCCGAACCGCTGCAACGTGCCAATGAGCGGCGAAGCACCGCTTGGTATCAACAATACGTCAGTACTTTGATTCAGCGGGATATCCGCGATCTGACCCACATTGACCACCCCGATTTGATGGCCAAGCTACTCAAACTCACCGCTTTTTATGCTGGCAAGTTGGTTAATCTGACTGAATTGGGTGGCAAACTGGGCTTGGATCGTCTGACCATCAAAAAATACATGGCGCTACTGGAGCAATTGTTTTTGGTGAAACAATTACCAGCCTGGCATTCCAACGAATACAAACGGTTGGTGAAAACCCCCAAACTGCACTCCATTGATACCGGTATGATGTGTGCGGTTCGTGGCCTGAACCGGGAACGGCTGCTCAAGCAGCCCAGTGATTTCGGCTTGCTGTTGGAATCCTTTGTTTACAACGAATTACGCAAGCAGGCCGTTTGGATCGAGGAGCCAATGAGCTTCTACCACTACCGGGACAAGGACAAGGTGGAGGTCGATGTGATCATCGAGAATGCAATAGGCGACTGTTTCGCCATTGAGGTCAAGGCAGCAGCAACGTTAAGCGCGAAAGATTTTACCGGACTGAAACGTTTTCAATCCGTGGCCGGAGACCGCTTCAAAATGGGTGTCCTGCTTTACGACGGAGATCACACGACAGCCTTTGGTGACCATCTTTACGCCGTACCGCTGGGAGCCCTTTGGTCATGACGTCGCATTACTCCATCGGTCAACTGGCCAAGACCGCTGGCGTCAATGTCGAAACTATCCGCTATTACGAACGCCAAGGTCTCATCACGCAACCGCCGAAAACAGCCCTAGTGCAAGTGAAAAGTTTAATTCACCCCTAACTACGCTTCACATCATCCCGACCATCTTTTCCATAAGTATCATCAAGCATTTCGGAGAGCTTGACTCTGTAGTGGCTACAGGGTTTAGAATGCGATTAATTATCATTAACAATCGTATAAGTAGAGATATCGACCATGCTAATTCGCTGGATGCCCCATTTTACAGATCAGAGATGGTCAATGGTGAAAGCCATGCGGCTATGCCTGCTGTTATCGTTTGCGTTGCTCACAAGCGTCAGTCATGCGGCCGATAACAGCCATCGCCAAATTCGACAATTGGCTCAACTGGCTGAGTACATCGGTGCTGACTATGTTGCTGCGGTAGATCACAACACGGTGGTCAATCTCGATGAATACCAGGAAATGCTTGAGTTTGCGCAATTACTGGTCGATAAAAGCGCAATGATTGCCAAGCCCGCCCTTGATTCTCACAATCTACAAGCCGAAGCGGGCGCTCTACAGCAAGCGGTTCAAAACAAACAGGACGTTCGCCTTGTTCGCCAACTGAGCACTCAACTGCGGCGCTCTTTACTGGCCTTGATGCCGCAATCCACATTGCCAGATCGCTTGTCGCCCAAAAGGACGGTTGAATCGTTATTCAAGGATAACTGTACAACTTGTCATGGCTTAACGGGAAAAGGTGATGGGACTCTGTCAACGCAGCTGAATCCCGCACCCACCAATTTTACCGATAAGGAACGGGCGTCGAATCGATCAGTTCTCGGGCTGTTTGATGCCATATCCAATGGTATCGATGATACTGCGATGCCTGGCTTTAATCAGCTGACCGAGCAACAACGCTGGTCACTGGCATTCTACGTAGGCAGCCTGGCGTTTCAGTCTAACCCCAAACCATCTGTCAACGATTCGAATATTTCTTTGTCCCAACTCGTCAACTTCAGCCCAGCACAGATTGCCGCCGGGCAGTCGCAAGAGGTCGAATATCTTGCCGAGTGGCTGCGCGCCCATCCAGAGCAATTGTTTGACAAGCACCAAAACCCTCTTGCCATCAGCCGCGAGCGTTTAATGGCCGCCCATGCCGCTTACCAGAAAGGTGATTATCAAGCGGCCAGCGAACTGGCAATCAGTGCTTATCTGGACGGCTTTGAGCTGGTTGAAAACAGTTTGGACACGCAAGATCCAACGCTTCGTAAAAATATTGAAGTCAATATGATGAAGTTGCGCCAGGTCATTAACCGGGCACAACAGAACGGTGAGTTGGACGCCCTCATGGCGGAAACACTGGCGCAGTTGAGTGAAGCTGATCGCCTACAGAATGAATCGACCTTATCCGGTGGGACGTTATTTACGGCCAGCTTGATCATCTTGTTGCGCGAAGGGTTGGAAGCCCTGCTGGTCATCATTGCATTGATGACCGTGCTGATCCGTACGCAACGACAAGATGCCCTCAAATACGTACACACCGGTTGGATCGTGGCACTCCTGTCGGGCGGTGCAACCTGGGTAGCAGCCCAGTCGTTGATCAGTATCAGTGGGGCTAGTCGAGAGGTGATGGAGGGCGTCGCCGCATTGTTCGCAGCGCTGGTATTGTTTTATGTCGGGATCTGGATGCACAGCAAGACCCATGCGGCGCAATGGCAGGCTTACATACAGAAGCACGTCAATGAGCGGCTGAAATCCGGCACTCTGTGGGGGCTGGCAGCGCTCTCTTTCATTGCAGTCTATCGGGAAGTCTTTGAAACTGTCTTATTCTATGAGTCTCTCCTGACACAAGCGGCCGAGGCACAATATTCAGTTGTTGCCGGAGGCTTTTTGCTTGGTGTTGCCATGCTGGCTGTGTTGTCCTGGGTGCTGATCCGGTATTCAATCAAGCTACCCATTGCCAGGTTTTTTTCGACGACGACCTACCTGCTCTTAGCGCTGTCTTTTATTTTAACAGGGAAAGGGATTTCCGCATTACAGGAAGCGGCCCTCATTGGAATGTCGCCGTTACCGGTGAACGTTGATTTGAGTTGGATAGGCCTCAAATCCACTTGGCAGGGGATCACGGCACAGGCCTTGATCCTGGTGGTGTTTATGGTGTTTATCTGGGGATCAAAAGTGAAGCAGCGCTTGCGTCCGTCAGTTTCCAAAGCGCCAGGCATGAAGGGCTTACCGGTTACCGCTTCGGAGTCCGATTAGCTGACAAATTGTGCAAAATGCCACACTGCTCAACGGTTCGCTCATTTGAGCAGCTGTTGCGCAAGGTTTTTAACTGTTGTCGAAGGTGGCTGAGTTCTTGAATTCGGGCTTCCACTTGCTCGATGTGTGTGTCGATCATTCGGTTGACGTCATCGCATTGTGTGTCAGGCGATCCGGTTAACGCTAACAGTTGCCGGATCTCTGATAAAGCGAGGTCAAGATTGCGGCAGTGCTTGATAAACATCAGCCGTTCAATGGCAGTTGCATCATACAAACGAAAATTCCCTTCGCTGCGCTGGGTAGATGCCAACAACTGTTCTTTTTCATAATAACGAATTGTCTGCACTGAGCAGCCGGTCATTTTCGCCAGTTCACCGATTTTCACCGCATTGGTCTCCTGTACTTGACTCTATAGTTACAATAGAGTTTATACTGGGCACTATGGGTATAACAAGGGCTTTTTATGGCAGAGCAATGCAGCGGCACCTGCGGGACTATGAACAATTCAGAGGGTTGTGTCACTCAGGATTCAGTAGACAAAGCAAAGATAGATAGCGGTTATGTTAGCGAATACCGTGTAGCCAAGATGGATTGCCCTTCGGAAGAAGGCATGATCCGTATGGCGCTGGATAGCGTTAACCCGAAGGTGACGTTGGAATTTGATACCCCCAATCGAAAGGTTCGCATTTTTCACGGTGACAACGCGGCAACCATTGAGGCTCGAATGCAAGCGCTTGGACTGGGGGCGACGCTTGAGCACACTCATCCAGTGGAAAATAGTGTCTTCATCCAGGCTCAAGTATCGGCCCAACAAACGTCACAAAATGAAGCCCGTATACTCAAATGGTTGTTAGCCATTAATGCGGTCATGTTTACGGTAGAAATCACGGTTGGCTGGCTGGCTCAATCCACGGGATTAATCGCCGACTCACTGGATATGTTTGCCGATGCTGCGGTGTATGGCGTATCGCTTTATGCCGTTGGGCACAGCCTTCGGATGAAGCTGCGCGCCGCACATTTGTCCGGCTGGTTGCAGGTGATTTTAGCCTTAGGCGCCTTGAGTGAAGTATTGCGGCGATTTTGGTATGGCAGCGAGCCCGTTTCCAGCCTAATGATGAGCTTCGGTTTGGTCGCATTGATGGCTAATGCTTGGTGCTTGGTATTGATTGCTAAAAACAGAGATGGCGGTGCACACATGAAGGCGAGTTGGATTTTCTCCGCCAACGATGTCATTGCCAATCTTGGCGTCATTTTGGCGGGCTTTTTGGTCGCTTGGACGGGATCGCGGTATCCGGATTTGCTGATCGGCCTCCTTATTGCTGTGATTGTGCTCAGTGGCGCACGTCGAATTTTACAGCTTAAGTCCTAAGGTGCGGACCACGACATGATTAATAAGCAATTGTCGATTGACGCCTCGCCAATAAAAGCCTTAACCCTGGCTCACCTTAATAGTCAGGCTGTAGGTAGATCAAAGGGTGGAAGAAGGTTTGTGGTTGAATCCGCGGCTATAGATGGTAAGCTCCACGGCATGTCACATTTCACTGGGAATATAGTCGATTTATGAATCGAAAAGCATTGTCATATTTGCTGTTAGTCTTGATTGCGCTGCAATCGTTGACAGCTATGGCTGACGTGCATCCCATTGATTATTCGGACACAGCCCCTTTTTCCACTGATTCCTCCGAGGGCTCATTGTCAGGAATGCTGCAAGACGCAACTGATCCCACAAATCAAAATGCCCCCACTGACGGTCTGTTTCATTGTCATCACCATGGCTGCCATTGCCATGTCTATTTATCCGGCAACCTGACTCATTCGGTTTTTTTGCATAAACATTCGTTACATAAAGACTATCATGCCCTCATCCCCGAGGCGCCATCCTCATCGCTGTACCGCCCTCCAATAGCCTGATTTTACTGATTAAGTCTTTTCCTGTGTTGCAGTTATCGCTGCAATGCGCGGTTTGAATTATCTTAAAAAAGTAGGATCTACCACATGTTACCAACACATACTGCGCCTCGTTTAAGCGCATGGGATCGGCGGAATATCAGAAACCGCTGCGTTCTGTTCAGTTTACTATTGTTTACTTATTCTTCGGCGCTTAACGCCGCGCCTGGGGACTCAACGATCACGCTGACCACTGCGGTGCAGCGATCATTGTCACAAAACCCGTCTCTTAAAATTTTTCCCTACCGCTATGACGCCCTTCAAGGGCAGGCAGAAACGGCTCAGTTGCGGCCAGCCTATGAAGTGGGTTTTGACGCTGAAAATGTCGCGGGCAGCGGGGATTTCAGCGGCGTAAGTGGTGCCGAGCTAACCGTTGCTCTGTCTTCGGTCATCGAAATGGGGGATAAGCGCTCAGCTCGGCAGGGCGTGGTATCCCACAGTCGGTCGGTTCTCGATGCCCATCGCCAGGTGGAATCTCTGGCGCTGTTAGGTGAAGTCACACGCCGCTACGTCGATGTGCTCGCAGCTCAGGCGCAGGTTGAACTGGCGAAAGAAGCCGCTCAGTTGGGAAACGAAAGCTTACGCATTGTGAAAAAGCGGGCTGATGCGGGAGCGACGCCCGAGGCGGAAGTGAAGCGCGCACAGGCCGCTGCTGAGCAAGCGAAACTCGCTTTGCTCGCGGAGCAACAACGGCTAGCTTATTTGAAAATGGCATTGTCTGCCCTGTGGGGAGCGACCAACCCAGAGTTTGACAAAGTGGAAGGTGATCTATTCCAGTTCGGCGAGGACGTTGCTTTTGAAAGGTTGTATGCCAAAGTGGAAAAGAATCCAGCGATAGAAATTTTCGCAGCGCAGTCCCGCCTCAAAGAAGCCGAAATACGCCTTGCTCAAACCCAATCCAGCGCCGACATCAGTTGGTCGGTGGGCGTTCGTCGAATGCAGGAAACAGATGACACAGCACTGGTTGCAGGCTTCAGTATGCCGCTGTTTTCAGGTGAGCGAAATGCCGGCGCCGTTTCCACCGCATTGGCTGAGAAAAATCAGGTGTTAGCACAGCGCGACGTGATGCTGCTCGATTTACACACGCAATTGTTTCGAGCCTTTCACAACCGCAAGCAAGCCATTGTTGCGGTAAAAGTCCTACATACCGCCATCATACCAGCCCTTGAACAGGCGCTGGTTGAAACTCAAGCGGCGTATCAGCGGGGCCGGTACGGGTACCTCGATTATGTCAGCGCACGGCAGGAGCTATTGAGCGCCAGACGTACTCAGATCGAAGCGGCCGCAGCTGCCTTAACCTATGGCGCAGAAATTGAGCAGCTGACAGCAGAGCCTCTGGCCCTGACTCAGTATGGGGAAGACAACACATTTTCAGGATCACCACAATGAACTCCAAAACGCACATTAAAAAAACCATCACCCATCTTCTTGTCAGTTGCTTAGCGATCGCGCTGCTGCCGGGACAAACCTTTGCAGAGACTGGCCACGAAGAGGAGACAGAGCAGCACGAAGAAGGCCACATTGAACTAACCCAGGAACAGATACAGCATGCTGGTATTGGGCTGACAACCGTTACCTCGGGGACTATCCGCGATGTCTTACCGGTATACGGCGTCGTGGCTAGCAATGCAGAGCGCGTACAGTCGGTGACTGCACGCTTCGACGGCATTATTCGGGAAGTTAAAAAAAGTATCGGTGATCCGGTTCGTAAAGGCGAAACCCTGTTAACCGTAGAAGCCAATGAAAGTCTGAAAACCTATTCGATAGTGTCCGCACTCAATGGTGTTGTTACTCAGCGTAATGCAAACGTTGGCGAGCAAACTACCGATACCCCATTGTTAGTTGTTCAGGATTTCTCAACGGTTTGGGTGGAGCTGTCGGTTTTTCCCAAAGATGTTAGTCAGGTGGATTTAGGCCAACAAGTTCGCATTCTCAGTCTCGATTCAACCCAAATCGCAGAGGGGAAAATTATCTATATTGCGCCGCATGGTCAGGGTGGCAATCAGGCCATTACAGCTCGCGTTTTAATTGACAACCCGAAAAGCCGCTGGAAACCCGGGCTTTTTGTCAACGCGCAAATCACCCGTGAGGAGATTGCTGCTCCGGTGGTGATCCGTAACGAGGCCTTGCAAATCGTCGAAGATAACCCCGTCGTGTTTGTTCAGGGTGAGGAGGGTTTTGAACCGCGTGCGGTGACGCTCGGACGTACCGACGGCGAGTTGAGCGAAGTCTTGGCTGGCCTGTCTGTTGATGAAGTGTATGTCAGTAAAAACAGCTTCATTTTAAAGTCAGAGCTGGGCAAGGAGGATGCTGAACATGGACACTAAATTGCTATTGGCGCGATCCATAACACCGAACAGCCAACACGGTACTCACCGGTCAGATGAACCCCAAATAGGAGTTCACCATGATCGATAAACTCATACAATTTTCCATCGCGCGCCGCTGGCTGGTGATGTTTCTGGTGCTAGTGACTGGGGCCTTAGGGGTCTGGAACTATCAGAACCTGCCCATTGACGCCGTACCCGATATCACCAATGTTCAGGTGCAAATCAATACAGAAGCCCCGGGTTATTCACCGCTGGAAGTTGAGCAGCGTATTACTTACCTGGTGGAACTGGCCATTACGGGATTGCCCTATGTGGAGAGCACGCGTTCGCTGTCACGCTACGCCTTGTCTCAGGTGACTGTGGTATTTGAAAAAGGCACGGACATCTACTTCGCTCGCAACCTAATCAATGAACGGCTACAACAAGCCAAAAGCGAAATGCCTTCGGGGATCGAGCCGGTCATGGGGCCTGTCGCCACAGGCCTCGGTGAAATCTTCCATTATGCGGTGCATGCACAGCCGGGTGCCTTGCAAGCCAATGGTGAGCCGTATGATGCAACCGCCTTACGCACCTTGCAGGATTGGGTGATCCGTCCTCAATTGCGTCTGGTTCCCGGCGTCACCGAAGTCAATACCATTGGCGGGTTTGAAAAACAGTTCCACATCACCCCGGAACCTTCAAAACTGTTGGCCTATCAACTCAGCTTTGATGATTTAGTGGCTGCGCTGGAGAAAAACAACGCCAATATCGGTGCAGGCTATATTGAAAAAAACGGTGAGCAATACTTGATCCGAGCCCCCGGACAAGTGGCTGATATCCCGGCGTTAGAAAAAATCATCGTCGCCCGTCGAGCGGGCTCACCCATTACTGTGGCCGATGTGGCCGATGTCGGATTCGGCAAAGAGTTGCGTACCGGCGCCGCAACACTGGATGGTGAGGAAACGGTACTGGGTACTGCCGTCATGCTACTGGGAGGCAACAGTCGAACGGTTTCTCAGGCGGTGTCGGCAAAGTTGCTGGAAATCAACAAAACGCTTCCCGAGGGCGTGATTGCCGAGCCGGTTTATAATCGTACGGTACTGGTCGACAAAACCATTGCCACGGTTCAAGCCAATCTGGCCGAAGGTGCGCTATTGGTCGTCGTCGTGCTCTTGGTCATGTTGGGTAATGTCAGGGCGGCATTACTTACGGCCTTGGTGATCCCTTTGTCGATGTTGATGTTGATGACGGGCATGGTACAAACCAAGGTCAGTGCCAATCTGATGAGTTTAGGCGCACTCGACTTCGGCTTGATTGTGGATGGTGCGGTCATCATTGTTGAAAACTGCATTTTACGGTTGGCGGGGCGACAACATCATCTTGGGCGCACCTTAAAACTGGACGAACGGTTTCAGACAGTGTTTGCGGCGACCCGCGAAGTATTCACGCCGAGCTTGATCAGCGTGTTAGTGGTGATTCTGGTAAATTTACCCATCCTGGCACTGACTGGCGTAGAAGGGAAAATGTTTACGCCCATGGCCATGGCAGTAATCATGGCTTTGCTATCGGCACTGGTGTTATCGCTTACCTTTATTCCCGCCGCCGTAGCGTTGTTTATGACCGGGCATATTGAGGAGAAGGACAACTTTATTGTTCGTCACTCCAAGCGGCTTTATATGCCGATATTGGCATGGGCGCTCAAATTTCGCGTGCTCGTATTGTCTGCAGCGCTGATCTTTGTGGTGTTAGTCGGCGCACTGGCTTCGCGGATGGGGACGGAGTTTATCCCCAATCTGGATGAGGGCGATATTGCCATCCAGGCGCTGCGGATACCCGGTACCAGTCTCACGCAATCCCTGGATATGCAGTTTAAGCTCGAAAAGGCTGTGCTGGAAATCCCGGAAGTGAAAACCTACTTTTCGCGCGTAGGCACTGCGGAGGTCGCCAGCGATCCTATGGGACCCAACATTTCCGATGGTTATGTCATGCTCAAGGATCACAGCGAATGGCCCGACCCCGACAAAACCAAAGCGCAACTGTTGGAAGAAATCGGTGAGAAGCTATCGTTGTTACCCGGGAATGCCTATGAGATCAGCCAACCGATCCAACTTCGCTTTAATGAGTTGATCTCAGGTGTGCGCTCAGACCTCGGGATCAAGGTATTCGGCGATGATCTGGCGCAACTGCTTAGGTCAGGCGGTGAAATTGCAGCGGTTTTGAACGGTATCGAAGGCGCAGAAGGGGTGAAAGTCGAGCAAGTGTCCGGTTTGCCTATTCTATCCATCGACGCAGATCGTTCTGCGATGTATCGCTATGGTTTGAATGTTGCCGATGTGCAGGACGTAGTAGCCGCCGCTACGGGTGGTGAGGAAGCCGGCCTGATTTTTGAGGGCGATCAACGTTTCTCGATAGTGGTGCGAGTGGCTGAGCGCGTAAGGGGCGATTTGAGCGCTTTGGAACGTTTGCCCATACCGTTGCCAGACGGTGGCTACGTACCGCTGCGAGAAGTCGCAAGCCTCACATTGGCGCCTGGACCTAATCAGATCTCTCGTGAAAACGGCAAGCGGCGATTGGTCGTCAGCGCGAATGTTCGCGGGCGTGATTTGGGTGGCTTTGTGGCCGAAGTACAGGGCAAAGTAGCGCAACAGGTGAAATTGCCACCCGGTTATTGGCTGGAGTACGGCGGCACGTTTGAACAATTGCAATCGGCCTCACAGCGTTTAAGTCTGCTGGTTCCCGTCACTTTGGTGATGATTTTTGCACTCCTGATGATGACGTTTGGCTCAGCAAAAGATGCGGCATTGGTCTTTAGTGGCGTACCGCTGGCACTGACGGGTGGTGTTATTGCGTTGTGGTTACGTGATATTCCCCTATCCATTACTGCCGGCGTTGGGTTTATTACCCTATGCGGGGTTTCGGTGCTGACGGGGGTCATGATGGTGTCAGCATTTCGGGATGAACTCAATCGCGGTGAATCAGTCGAGCACGCGATTCGCGAGGGTGCCATGTTGAGATTGCGACCGATTTTGATGGTCGCTTTAGTGGCTGCATTGGGCTTCTTGCCAATGGCGCTTAACACCAGTACCGGGGCCGAAGTCCAAAGACCGCTGGCCACGGTGGTCATCGGGGGTATTATCTCCTCCACGTTACTTACGCTTCTGGTGCTTCCTGGTCTCTATAGACTGGCTTGGCGAAAGCCAAAAGGGATTGATGACAATGGCGAACCGATCGCCCAGTGACACCTTCAGGATCGCGGCGTCGAACGGCTTGTCGCGATCCCTCTGATAGCAATGACAACACTTTTTGGAGTATTCACATGAAACAAATTACCGCTTTTATTCACCACGTTCGAACCGCTGATGTCATCGATGCACTGCGCGATGCAGGTTACAAAAACATATCGTTACTCGACATCAAAGGGAGCTTGAAACCCTTGGGCGAAAGTGAGTTGGCCTATTCGTCCGAAGCCGGCGTGGTTATCTCAGAAGTTCAATTATCCCTGGTATGTGAAGACAATCAGGTGGACGAGGTGACCTCCGTCATTCGCAAAACCGGGAAAATCGGACCGAACATATCCGGTTGGGTCTACGTCAGTCCGGTTGAACAGGTACTGCCCATAGACGGCGATTAACACTTCCGAGTTTGTGCGCGCTGACCACGTTCACACCAGCGCGCACCAAACCCGAAACGCTTGGTGTAGGGACTATGCATAACCACGATCACTCCAGCAGTTCGAAACGTATTGGCTGGGCCTTTTTCCTCAATCTGGGATTTACGGTTATTGAATTTATTGGCGGCTGGCTGACAAACAGTACCGCCATCATGGCTGATGCCGTTCACGACCTCGGCGACAGTATTTCCATCGGCCTCGCGTGGATTCTTGGCAGGTTGAGCAACAAAGATTCGAACGTGGAGTTCACCTACGGCTACCGTCGCCTGTCACTATTCGGCGCATTGATCAACGGCCTGGTATTGATCATTGGCTCCTTCTGGGTGCTGACCAAAGCTATACCCAAGTTGTTGCAACCAGAAATGCCTGTAATTGAGGGTATGTTAGGGTTGGCTGTTTTTGGCGTTCTGGTGAATGGTATCGCCGCCTATCAGCTTAGCCAGGGTAAAACGCTTAACGAGAAAGTCTTAAACTGGCATTTATTGGAAGACGTACTGGGCTGGGTGGCCGTCCTGATTGTTTCCATTGTGCTGTTTTTTGTGGATTGGCCGATTTTAGACCCCGCACTGTCTATCGTTTTTACCCTCTACATCTTGTTCAATGTCGGAAAAAACCTTTGGAGTACCACTCGATTATTTCTTCAGGCCGCACCCGACAAAGCACTGTCAGAGTCACTTCACCGCTGTCTATCCACGCTTGATGAGGTCCGTAGCGTTCACCACCTCCACCTGTGGTCACTGGATGGAGAGCACCATGTGCTTACCGCGCACTTGGTATTACAACGCGCTTTATCCGTGGAGCAGCAAATTGATTTAAAAATGACAATTGCAGATCGTCTCAGCGAGTTCGATCTCGCGCACACGACCATTGAGTTGGAATTTGGGGAGGAAACCTGTCGAGACGCAAAGGTTTAGGAACTCCAGCATCGACGAGCCATCGATCTGAATTCTGTAGCACAGAATTTCGTTCAGGAAATTCGTATCGTCACACGAGTACATCGATATGTCGTCCCAATGGCTCGGCCGACACTGTGTTAATCTCACCTTTGGCTTGTGTCGCCATCACCATCGCTTGTTGAGAAGCGTTACGATCCTGTAGTAAGGGATCAGTGGGCGCCATGGACGCCATGCTTATTAGCTGGGCTTTTTCCAGCGTTGCTTTGGAATCGTTGGGCTCAGATGAAGTATCAAACGCCACATCACCTGAGACGACATAGAGTTGGCCATCGAGAGGCCTATATTGGTAATTGGGTGGTGAACTGTACTGTGTCGTAACGGCGAGGTGAGATTCTACATGCCGTTGAATAGATGTCTGAGAGAGCTCTAATTGTTTGCGCTCGGCCGAGTTGTCGCCAGACTTGGTCTCTGTGTCGCGCGCTGAATTGGTAGATGAAGTACTCAAAGGCGCTGTGGGTAGAGACAAAGCTGTTGTCATCGTCCTTCTCCACAAAAAACCGACAATAGATACAGTATATCGAAATTCACACCGATTGGCCTATTCCCAATGTAGTCTGCGATATTCGATTCAAGATTAACAGGAGGCTCCCATAGGCGAAATCAAGTAAGCCCGCTCATATACTTTAATCGTACAGGCAAACCAGATAGCTCCTGTAAATTGTTTTCCATGGGTCATTCAACAATCTGATGTCAATAGCACGGCCATTTTCTCCATCAACACATGAGTCGCGTTATTTGAAAGCTGCTGGCCTTCTTCGATATATTCCCAAACGGTGGCATCGTTTTTCCAACCCCCTTGCTTTTTTATGAGTTCAAAATCGACACGCTCCCGTGCTGCCGAGGTGGATAAGCCACGTCGAAAACTGTGGCTACTCAAATCTGGAACAAAGTCGAACTCGCATGCCTCACCCAGTGTTTTAAGCAGATCATTAACGGACCCTGGGTTCAGGTGTTTTGCTTGAACCTGATCCCACCGGTTAACCGGCCGGAAAAGCGGACCGCTAGAAATGCCTACCGCATCCAGCCACATTTTGACAGCCTTGGCAGGACAGCAACTGGACGCACCAAAGGGCAACGCGCGGGTCAGGCCTGTTGCTTGCTGGTCCGTTTTGGAGCGAGGTAACCGGATGATCAGACCCTCCGGCTCCCACACCAGATGGCTGACTTGAATGGCTACCAGTTCACTGCGGCGAAAGGCACCGAAAAAACCGGTTAACAGCATCGCCATATCCCGGTGCTTCTTTTTACTGTCCGGTAAGTGCCGCAGGTGATTCACCATCTGCGCAATGTGCTCCAGACGCAGTGCCTTGGCTTTGCGTTTGGGCTGGCCATGGGTGCGCCGAATGCCTTCCATTGTTTTGCGTACGAGCGGATCTTTCACTGGGTCAATGACTCCCTGATAGTGGTGCCACTGACCGATGGCCGTCAGATGGAGATCCAGGGTTCGAGAGTTAAGCGACTCAGCACGGGCTAACAGGTAGCGAACCACCGTATCCCGATCCGTCGGCAGACGCCCACCCCATTTTTCAAACTGCCGGATGGCCGACCGGTACGCCTTGCGGGTGTTGTCTGATGTGGCTGCCTGGAGGTAATGACGTAGCGCTTCGGAGTCCTGACGGACAATCTGACCCGACTCCTCATTACGTAACGGTAGGTCGGTGGCCAATTGTGGTGGTTTGTACTTCATAAATCGGATTCCTGTCGTAGTCGCTCAAAAGGCGGCTATGTACCAGCGTTACAAGTGGGAAAATTCTGCCGGATTGCCTAAACCTCCGATAATGGTCATTATCGTTGGTTAATAATTTAAATTCAAGCAATCTTGAAAAACATCAATATAATGTTATATTACGTTACACGTAATACGGTACTAGATAATCTGAGAGGAATTCACCATGGCCCGTGCCGGAGTTACATACCACGATGTTGCCAAGGCCGCTGAGGCCATCAAAAATCTGCGCCAAGAACCCACAGTGGATCGGGTGCGTGAACATCTCGGCACCGGCAGCAAAAGTACCATCGCGCCACTGCTTAAGCGTTGGCGATCGGACAACGGGGAGACAGCCGATCTCGGCGGGCTGCCGAACGACCTGGTCGAAGTGGTAAAGTCACTGCATGAGCGGGTGCAGCAGATGGCCGACCATCGCATCGAGCAAGCCAGACAGGAATTCAAAGAGCTGAATGGCGAACTCCGTAAAAAGCTCGACGACGCCAACAACACCATTGCGCAGCTCAACGCCCGGCAGAAGGATTTAGAGATGCAGGTAGGGCAACTTACGGATGAGGTAGTCCAGAAAACTCAGGCGTTGGAAGATGCTCGCATCAAACTGACTAAGGCCGAGTTACAACGAGATGAAGCCGTTACTCGGACCACCGAATTAAAGGCTAACGTAACGGAACTCAAGCAGGAAAATCGGGATATCCGTGACCATTTCGAGCATTACCAGCAGCGAACGGCCGAAGACCGTCAACAGGAGCGCGAACAGTTCCGCACAACCAATCAGCAGATGCAGGATCAGCTTCGGGAGTTGCGAGGCCATCTTGCACAAGCCGAGATTCGAATATCCGAACAGACTGAAACAAATAGACGACAGCAACAAAGCACCGAGGAACTCGAACAGATCAGCACTGGGTTAAGTCGTGAATTGAGCGAAAAAGCCAGGACCATAGAGAAATTGGACAACGAGCTTGAAGTTGCACTGTCGAAGAGCCTGGAGCATCAGCAGCAAAAAGATAAACTAGCCGAACAGTTGGCAGCGATTGAACTCCAGAAAGCCGATGCTGATAAAGAAGTGGCTTTGCTATCACAATCACTGGAAACCGCCAAAGCCACACTGAAAGCAACTCAAGACAAGGTGATGCTCCTAACCGACGAAAACAAGGTAATCCTTCAGGAAAAAGCAGTCATACAGGGGCAATTTAAGCAGCTACAATCGTCGCTTTGACCCTGAAATTGTACTGCGCAATAGGTTGCATTACCTGTGATTTGCGTAATTACGCATATGGCGCGTAACTCTGCGTAATTGTTGTTTTTCAAGTAGGCAGGCCAATGATATTCACCAGTTCGATAAACAATACGCGGCAGAAGATTGTAAATATATCTTTATATTATCAATAGGTTATAGGCGAAGTGGCTAAATTCAACGCTTTTACCGGCCGGACCTCTAAAAGTGCTGTTGCCCGCTCTGTAAGTCATTATATGTGGTTAAGCAGAGACAAAGTTGACTGTAATTATCAACCTGATAGTAGTCTTGACGCTCAGTTGAGAATCGATTGGACAAATACATTTCACTTAAAAACTATCGATGGGATTCGATATGAGTTTGACGTTACTACCGGTGAAATAGCTAAAAAAGTCTTACCTAAAGATGACGAAACTGAAGAGTGTGTAAGAAAAAGATGAAGTCGGCGTTCCTGTTATTTGCTGTTACAACGCTTAGTATTGTGAATTCTGCATGTGTTCATTCAACACATTCAAAGGCTGAACTCTTAGTTCGAGTTGAACCTAGATACCCTTTTCATGCCCGTGAAGAAGGATGGGTTAAGCTCATATTTGATATAAACAAGCAAGGAAAGACTGAAAATATAAGAATTGTAGATTCACAACCTGTTAGGCTATTTGATCGCTCAGCTAAAAAGTCGCTGAGTCAATGGCAATATAAGCCAGCATTTAAGGACGGAAGCCCCACCTCTCAAAATGGCAATGAAGTAACGCTTTTGTTTAAATTAGAAGATTAGAGCCGTTTTCCCAGCAGCCGAAATGCGTTTTCTCGTGCGCCGACAATAGGCCTGCTAAAACTTAACCGGAGATAATTTTGGTACTGGTTTTCAGTTGTGAAGAGCATTCCAGGCGTTAGCGTTATGCCTTCTTTAAGCAGTTCAATATACCATTGAGCCGTATTAATGTGGTCGGGTAATTGAACCCAAAGTGCTAGTCCACCTTCAGGAATATGATACCGTATGGAAGCTGGCCAGAAGCGATTAATCGTATCAAGAAGTTGGTCCCGTTGGAGCTGAAGCGTTTGCCGATAACTGAGCAAATGTCGTCGAAAGTAACCCTCGGCAAGATAACTCACTAAGCCTTGCTGTTGTGCTTGATTACTCGCTAGCAGGGTAACGAGTTTTAATTGAATAATATTGCTATGCCACCTCCCGCCAACAATCCAGCCAATGCGAAGGTCTCGCGACAGACACTTGGAGAAAGAGCCACATAGTATGACGCGCTCGTCGGTGTCTAAAGATTTAATAGGCGATAGCTGTTGCTGAAAACCAAGCTCGCCATAAATATCATCTTCAATGATCACAATATCTTTTTGCCGTGCAAGTTCGATAATTCGCTGACAGTTATCCGGTGGGATACACGCACCCGATGGCGTTGCATAGGAAGGTGTCACCACCAGCGTTTTAATTGACCAGCGGTTGGCAACGGCTGTCAATGCGTCGACGTCTATGCCGCTTTTTGGATCAGACGGAATTTCAATGATGTTAAGCCCTAATGACTCTAAAAGTTGCAACACACCGTAAAAAGCCGGACTTTCCACAGCGACATTGTCGCCAGGTTCACAGCAGCTCATTAGCGCCAGAAAAATCGCGTTCTGACAACCAGACACGATACAGATTTTTTCAACGTCAAGGGTTAAGTTACGTTCACGATAGAGCAGACCAATCTGTTGCCTTAGCTGCAGGTCGCCTAAAGGATTGTCGTAATAATGTGCTTTAATATTTGCCTGTCGCCGAGTAGCGCGTCCGATATGTCTGTTTAGAACAATCAAATTGTTGTTAGGCTGCGATCGCTCTGCTGAGGGGAGCACATCAAACGCTGCGCCGCGTTGCATAATCTCCTGAAAGAGTTTTGGTAGCGTTACTTCAACCGGCTTCATTGGACTAGACGCGCCTTTCTCAGGCGGTTCAACTTTGGCCTCGGGCGAATGGCCTGAAACAAAATAGCCCGATTTATGTTTGGCGATAACCAATCCTTTCGCTTCTAAAAGGTGAAAAGCCTTTATCACGGTATTGATTGACAGGTTTCGTGTCTTAGCTATTTGCCTGATAGAAGGCAAACGGTCGTGCGGCTGCCATCGACCAGATTCAATTTCGATGGCTAACGCATCGGCCAGTTGGCGATAAAGGCTCTCTTTCATAGCACTCGTCAATACCTTGGTGGAACGGGATCGGGCTGCAGGTCAATTTCAATCTCAACCCCAATCTGTACCCATTATAATTCATTATTTTGTATCTGTAACCAATGCGTAAGTCGCTTTAAACTGCTTGCCACTGAAAACCATCCCGTGAGCAAACAATGCCCAGTCAGCAACAACCATCCGACAAGCGTGAATCAACCCTTGGTCTAATCCATATGGTCCAGAGCGTCTTCGCAGCCATGTTTGGCGTCTGCGGCGAAGAGCGACGTCAGACGGATTTTGAAGAGGGCAGCATCACCCAATTCATCGTAATCGGTGTGATATTTGTCGTAATTTTTGTGTTGAGCCTAATTGCCATCGTCAACAGCATTCTCAGTTAATTGCCAGGGAAGTAGGGCGTATCTGTGATAAACAAGGTTTCTTCCGAACGAACGATTGATCTCTACCAAAAATCGGAGACCATCCACCCTAGATTGGTCAATGGTCGGTTTGCCAAATGGCGCGTTATAGCGACAGTGCTTCTGCTCGGTCTGTTTTACGTTACCCCATGGCTAAACTGGAACGGTCGCCAGGCGATTCTGTTTGATTTACCAGCACGCCAGTTTCATATTCTAGGCACGACCTTCTGGCCTCAGGATTTTATTTTCCTGACGTTAATTCTCATAATCGCCGCGCTATCACTTTTCTTTTTTACCGCGATTGCCGGGCGGATCTGGTGCGGACTCGCCTGTCCGCAAACGGTCTGGACGCAAACCTTTATCTGGATTGAGAGACTGGTCGAAGGCGGGCGAAATCACCGAATCAAATTGGATAAGTCACCCTGGACGTTGCGCAAGTTGCGGATCAAAACAACCAAGCATTTTCTATGGGGCATTTTTGCATTTTTTACCGGTTATACCTTTGTCGGCTTTTTTACGCCAATCCATGACTTAACTGACAATATGCTTCAATTGAGTTTGGGGCCCTGGGAGTATTTTTGGGTGGCACTCTACTCGTTAGCGACATACGGTAATGCGGGATTTTTAAGGGAACAGGTATGCTTGCACATGTGCCCTTATTCGCGCTTTCAAAGCGCCATGTTCGACAAAGATACACTCATCATCGCTTATGACAGTGCACGAGGAGAAAACCGCGGCCATCGCAAACGCGACGATCTCAATTATCAAAAGCGCCAGTTAGGCGATTGTATTGATTGCCAGCAGTGCGTCAAGGTCTGTCCAACCGGAATCGATATTCGAGACGGACTACAATACGAGTGTATTGCCTGCGCAGCCTGCATTGATGTGTGTGATGACGTTATGGATCAAATGGGCTATGACAAAGGTTTAATTCGTTATGCGACTGAAAATTCTATGGAAGGCAAACAAAGTCGAGTTTTCAGGCCGAGGACTTATGTGTATGCGGGTATTTTAGCCCTTTGTGTGTCAGTGTTTTTTATCGCGATTTCAAAACGTATTCCTGTTGAATTGGAGATTAGTCGAGAGCGGCAAAGTCTTTATACCGAAACTTTTGATGGTGATATTCAAAATATTTATACCATCAAAGTAGCTAATATGTCTCAAGCTGTTCAGGACTATCGGATCTCGGTTTCAGGTTTACCGGAGCTTAAACTGATTGGTGATTCGAGATTATCGGTAGAGCCGGGCGCAGTTAAAACTATGACCTATCGGGTGAAAACTCAACCTCGGAACTACGCGAACAAATCTAATTTGATTTATTTTACTGTTGAGTCGATTCGTGATGCGTCAGTTAAAAGGAAGGCGGAGAGTCGGTTTATTGGGCCTTTGAAGTGAGACGGAAGATAGGTGCCAACACGCCATGCACAAAAAATTCAAATGTAAATGAGATAAAGTATTAGATGCAATTACGCGGTTTGACGGACTGACATATAGCGGGACTGTGAAAATTTTCGCGTAGCTAACAATCTTTAGTAATCTAATAATGAGGAAAGATAGACATGAATAATAAAAAACAACAAAGTTGTTTACCTTTGACAATGAAACTGTACATTTTGTTGGGTTAAAAATGCTTCAGCCTCAGCACCCATTAACATTCCCAATGTAGCCAATACGCCAGCTTGTAAACACTGATCGGCAATGATTGTAACTGTCTTGGGGCATCCTTCGGCGGGCCATCCAGTTTTAGGATTAAGAATATGAGAATAGCGTCTTTCATTGCTTAGTATAAATTTTTCTGTATCTCCACTTGTGCAAACCGCTCCTACACCAATAGATACAGAATGTTCAATTTTACTAATTAAAAGACTATCTATACCAATATTCCATTTTGGTTTATTTTTAGGTTTTTTGGTTACTCTTAAGTCACCTCCGAAATTAACAACTACTGATAAGTCTGGTTTATACTCTTTGATTTTTTGAACAGCGACGTCTACTGCATACTCTTTGCCAATTCCACCAAAATCAATTTCAGTGCCAGGCGCTAAGCAAACTGATTTTTGGTCAAAACTGACTAAATTCCAGCCAATTAAGGGTAACAACTCTTCTACTGATTTCTGGCTAGGCAATTCTGTATTTTGATTAAAATGCCAAACTCTTCTTAATACACCAGACGTTAAATCGAATAGCCCATTACTAATCTCGTAACAAGTGTTTGCGAAATCGAGTAACTTGAACGTTTCTTGGTCGATAGCTATAGCAGCGCCATTACTCTGATTAATCTGTGCACACACATTGTTTTTAAGATATCGACTATATTTTTTTTCAATGCGCCATGCTTCATCGGCGGCGATTTGTGTAATTGCCAGAGCAGTCTGATAATTTTCTGTCTCTATTAAGCACTCACAAGGGCTCGCCATGGCGTTAAAATACCCTATAAACCCGAATTCGGTTTTATCAATTTTAACCATTTATATCTTGCTAATTAGTCTTTAAAAGTCGTAAGTATACTGAATGAAGAATGCTTTCAAATCGGGATATATTTGTAGATCATTCAATACCCCCGGATGACTAGATAAACTATCCTTCATGGACTGCTCATAATAGGACAATCTAATTGCCATGTCATTACCACTATCAGTTCGCCAGCCGTATTTTAGTCCTATCGTAAGCGCGCTAAATTCCCCTAATCGAGTATCAGCTGAAATATTTTCTGGAATTATTGATTGCTCCAGTAAATATGGTTGATAAAATTCAGCCGCTGATTGTTGATACCAGCGGATTTGAGGTTCAAGGTACTGGTTATTATCAAGCGTTAGATAATGTTTGTAATCGATCGTATGCGAGTCAATTTCCCAATCATCAGTCATGTACCTATATGAAATATCTGCAACTGATCCTGTTAAATAATGCTTGGCTTGCCAATAAAAGCTTTGCTTTACTCTTTTATCCGGTCTTGATTCGTATAAATGTTCTAATGCAATTCCATCTTGATCAACACGAGAAACAACTTTAAACGGGTCGTTTAAATATCCGCTTACGTCCGAGTAAGAATAATTAAATTGCATAACTGTCTTGCGATTAATTATCTGAGTTATGCCCATTAAAATATCAAGCGTTTCTTTATCCTCACTGGTAGTACCACGAGTCAGGTCAAATGCGGTTTCAAATTCTGTAGGGTTAGCAAATTGTCCCATATCGATTACCATGGAAGAGAAGGGGATCGGTACTCCTCCTTCTGGGTCAAAACTATCTTTCGCAAGCGATAAACCGAGAGAAAATGTCGTATTTTTCTGATTAAAATTCCAGGCGATATTTCCATTAACTGCGGTTGACAAATAATCGTATTCTTTCGACAGATGGACTCCATAACTTACTATTGATTCATCCCAAATAGGTGAAGTCCACTGGGAATTGACTTGTACTCTGGTGTCACGGAAGGTGTCATCGAGGGGGATTTCTTCTGCATTGACAGTGTATTGTCCTTTGCCGGAGGGTCTAGTAAAGGTCTGGACCCCTGGTTGCACAACAGCCCCTGATGGAGATGCGCCGGTTAAACTATCGATAACAATTTTGAAATTAAATTTATCATCTAAGTCTTTTTCATGGGTAGCGCTAAAAACACCTTCAAGCGCAGAAACTCTGTCCTGTTCACCATAGTAGAGAATACCCGAGTTAAATTTCCAGTCGCGTGAAAAATCCCAAAATTCACCATCTGCCTTAGCTGAATTTCCCAACAATGACAGCGCAGCCGCAGCAATAGCACCTGCGACCGTTTTATTTTTTTGTTTGACTAGTTGCATCCACAGCCTCCGCCAGCAAAACTACGACCACCGCTCGTTGCTTCTTTCGAAAAATAGATATGTTCATCTAGGCCTGCTTCAATAGGGGAGGAGGTTAGTGCCATCTCTGGTTTCGCTAACAGGTCTCTTTCCCAGGGTTTAACCCCCAGGTTACTACAACCACTTGCCAATAAAGTGCAGAGAATCATCAATACCTTTAAGATGATCGAGCAATTTATTTGGGCGGGTATTATCTTAATCATTCGCTAACTCCCGTTGATTGAGCGCTTCTACTATTTCTGCTTCATAATCAGTTATTTTTTTGCTATTAAAACCAACATGTGATGCAACAACACTTCCATTTCTGTCTAAAACGAAGCTCATCGGCATGCCTTCAAGTTTAAATTCACTAGCAATTTCACCTTGCGTATCAAAAATAATGTCGAATAGCGCAGGATTATTTTTAATAAATTCTTTCGCTAACACCTGATCTTTGTCGAGGTTTACAGCCAGGATTCTTAGCCCTTGATCATAAAAACGTGTCTTGAGAGAGTTCATCCAAGGAAATGATTTTCTACAAGGCTTACACCATGACGCCCAAAAATCGATATAAATCACTTGCCCTTGGTAATCGGATAATCGCTTTTGTAGCTTTTGTTTCGCTGAGCTATTAGCGAATGCAGCAGAGGCATAAAAATTCGTTATCATAATTACGCCTAAGGCAAAGGTTATTGCTTTAAGCAATTGAATGTTTTTTACAAACATGGAAATACATACTTATCAATTGTTTTGAAGAGTATATGTTTGCAATTTATGGTTTTAAATCGGGCAAATGTCGTGATTTTTCTATCTAACTGAAATATATAAGAAATATTTCGGTATTATGGTACATTTGTCCTATAAAAAAGGTTTATTAACTAAGTTTTAGAACTTTTTCGTTACTCTCGAATCCAATCTGTTGAAAGTAAATTAGGACATAAAAAGTCATGATAGATTTTACGTTAAATTATTTGAGTCGATTACGGTTTACGATAGTGTTTTTTGTTGTTTTGGTAATCGTAAATATAGTCGATATATATGATGACCTCTTAGAAGGTTCGTCTATGACTCACATAATAGAAGAAACGCTCATGGTTTTGGTGTTCTTGGGTATTATTGGTGTTTTGTTAAAAAAACTAGCAGAAAGCACTAAAAAACTTCAGTCACTTCATACAGAATTAGAGAACATCAAAAGTATCAATGAGAAGCAGTCTGCTGAAATGAATCGCGCCAGAGAAAGTTATAGTGAAGTTATTCGTCAACAGTTTCATAAGTGGAATTTATCTAAGGTAGAGTCTGAAGTCGGTTTCTTGTTGTTAAAGGGTTTAAGCCTAAAGGAAATTGCCAGCTTTCGTAACGTCAAAGAAAAAACTACGCGCCAGCAGGCGTCAAATATATACGCCAAAGCAGGAGTCACTGGAAGACATGAATTTGCGGGGTGGTTTTTTGAAGATTTATAAATATTTATTAGTTGTCAAAAACAATAGGTTGAAAGCAAACGGTAAATACCAATCTAATGGTGATTCGCAATATAGACGAGAACACTGTAGCTGAAAATAAACGCCTATCAGTATAAATGAGAATGAATGATGCATGATATTCGCAACATAGATGAGAATATGCTTTTTAAATAGACTATCTAGCTTAATGCTCTATTTGCGTGAATGGAGATGTAATTTATCCTCCTAAACTACCCTTCAGGACTATAACTGCGAAATATCTGTCATTTTTGATCTTTTATTTCGCGGTTATAAGTCCCGCTGATGGCGTAATTAATAATCAAGTCTCACATTAATATCAGCCGACATATCGTCAAAGCCAATAAAAACAATAGGTTATAATTTTAATACGGGAAATTTCCAATGTTTGAATAAGAAAGAACACGTCCCAGTACAAAATCGGCAATTGATTGATGCCACAGTTACTCAGAAAATTAAAAAACTCCGGCAAAATACACCTTTCTTTAGTTCTAAATTATCGATAAACTGCTGATTAACTTAAGAAAAATAATAATTAGCGGGATTACTTGTAGGAAATGGACTCTGTATTATCAAACCCATACATTATGATGGCCGTAGGCGTTACGAGCGCTATCGGCATAGCCGTATGCTGGTTTGGAGTGCTGACTGCTGCCCTAACAGCACTTGGCAATAAAAGATGGTTTTGGGGAATATCAACTATCATTCTGGGGCCGGTTACTGGAATCCCATATACTTTTGTCTACAAAGAAGCCGACTACCCAAGATCTCTAATGATTAAGGGGCTTTCAATGATATCTTTTGCTGGGCTCTTATACCTTATTAGCTCTGCATTTGTATGAATAAGAAATAAGTTATAAATAGGAACAGTATGAAAATTGATAAGTTTTTTAAGTGGGTATGGAATATAAACGGTTTGATTTTACTGATAGGTGCGTCGATATTGACGATAATTATTGCCTATCAATTAACGAAAGATTTTTTCAGAGAGGAAGCTAGAAGCACTCAAACATTGAGCTTAGCTGAAGATTCTAAAGGCGAAGAAAATTGGAGCCTAGGATACCCCGAGTATATCGAAGGAAGTGATTATTACTATCTTCCCCTTGAATCAGACACAAAGGAGGTGGAAACTAAAAGCAAAGTGTATAACTTATATAGTTCAGGTTACAGCGCAACTAGAGCAAAAAATGTTATTTTTCTTAATAGCATTACGAATGACTCGACTTGGTTATTTGAATCAGTTAAACAAATAATCATTAATATGAATGCACTGCCTTTTCGTATGGAAAATGATCAGGTGGTAACCAAAGCCATTTATTACGAAGTAATTAACAACGATACAAACAAGGATGGCGTATTCGATATTAATGATAAAAGAACTTTTTCTCTTACTAAGGATGATGGCTCTAGTTACAGCGAAATTATTTCGGGATACAACAGTATAGTGAAAGCAAGCCTAAATAAGGATGGAAAGTTGTTTGTTGTGTATATAAACAACGACGAAGTCCATTCTATGTTGATAGAACTAGATGAATTCACAGTAATAGATCAAAAACAGCTCCCTAAAGTTAAAAGCTCGTAGCAATAAAATGCATAATAATTGGGATAAACATACGAGCCCAAAGAATCAAACGCTGAGAACATTATATGACTAGACTATTTGTACTGATTTTAGCTATGGGAGTTTCCATGTTTGGATTCGGAAAAGAGAGCAGTGTCGTTGAAGTAAACTTCTATGAAGGCGAAAACAAGACGCCTTTTGCTGTTTCCAATATGCCTGTAGACCAGCTACCTGACACATTCGAGCTTGATACAACATTGCACTTGGGTGATGAGGATTGGCGTGTAATTGGTGCGCAGCCAGCCGAAAAAGAAAACTTTAAGAAAAGTGGAAAACTAAACCTTTATCTAGTTAAAAGTACAATAACAAAGATGGACCCAAATGCATTGCTTTACAGCTTACCAACCATAAATAATGATATTGCAGCAGTTGAAAGTGCAGATTCAATGTCGAATATTGCGGTTCTAAGAGAAGATGACTGGAGACAGTTTGAGTTTATTGACCAACAAAACGAGTCGTTAATAGAAAAAGAGTTTAGCGATATTCAAGGCATTTACGATAATCACGGTGATGGCGTTGGGTTTAAAGAACTTCATTTAAGGAAAAGAATTTTAACTCCGATTAAAAATAGCTCGTTAAATATTAACTCATTAAAATCTTCCTTTCCTATAACTCATGAATATGATGGTGTTGCATTTAATATGGCTGGCAAGAATCTTAAATGGTTTTGCATTTCAAACAAAATCGGGTTGGTTATTGTGGGGGCAAACAGATGACTCTGGCAAAGTGATAGTTTTAAATATTAGCCAACTGGAAGGAGCGGCTGTGGAAGGGATGGCTGCTAAAGTCGATACTTTCATTTTAAAATTCAACTTCTTCTTGGTTGATTGGCCCAGCATGTTTTGGAGTGGCCCCGGCAAGCGCAAGTTCTCAGCATATTTCGAATAATTAGTTTTCATAATTTGTTAGCGATATTTATACGTATTGCACTATCTTTAATAACATTAAAAATTTAGCTATGAAATCGATCTCTACCAAATCACTACAAAACTTACCAGATATAGTTAGTTTGGAAAAACTACTTCAGTCTTTAGCAGTACTAGACCTTATTATGAGTCCCGAGTGGGAGGACAGGTACTATTCATTTGACTCCAAGTGGGGAGAAGGTGAGACCATGGGCTCAATGCGGAATGGGTGTGGCGATTCGTTTAATGCTTTGTTCGACAAGCATGGTTGCTTTTTCAAGGGACTAGCTCATGACTACCCATTATCTTCCTGGAGAGAGGGAAATCTTGAGAAATGGAAAGAAGTCATCAATAAAGTTCCTAATGAGTTTTCGAGCGCTACTTCCGAACCGGCATTTGATATGGATGGTATATCCTTTTGCTTTTGGCGAGCAATTAGTGACGAGACTTGGACTTGTGGAAGTATTGACTCTGTTGAAACTGATGACCCTGATGGTTCAGAGTTCTTACTTGAATGCCTTGATGGTGAACCCAGTACATATCAGAAATTTGTAGAGGAATATTATGAAGAAGAAATTCCTTTGTCGCCTATTGAACATATTTATGACCATATGCCGCTAACACAGGAATTGGTTAACATGCTCAACCCAGATGTGATTCTTTCCGATATTAGAGCTGAACTAATAGAGATTGGTTATCCAGCAAATGAATAATAAAAAGCTTGCGCCTACATTAGAAAGATTAGGTTTTACCCAAGACTGGATTGACTACGGCATTATCAGCGAAGAATTCGTATTCAAACTATTCGATGAAATACTAAACTCTGAAGACCAAAATGCCGAGCACTATCGTAGTGGTGCTTTTGGTAAATACATTAAGTCCAAGGATTCGCTTACCAATGAAGAAATAAGAAAGATATTCAAATTGCAAGATGATGGACCAGACAAGTGTGACTTACACGCTAACCGTATAATTTGTTTGATTCAATCTGGGTTGCTCACAAAGCAGCAATTAGATTCCTTAACTGAATACCCAGAAGTTCTTGAGCTTCCAATCGCTAAACTCTACAAGCGAACTAAGTTACTCGAAGATATTAAGACATTTGGTATAGAAGCTAACTTTGAAAAAGTAAAGAAAACTACTGATACAGCAGTACATGAATTTATTCTAAATTTAAAAGATTTAGAAAGGCATCACGTAGAATGGGCGGCTACGCTAGGCGGTAATAAAAGAACTAGAAACATTGCCAAACAAATGTTAAATAGCAAACACTTTCGCTAGTAGAACAGTCAGTTAACTGGCTACAACAACTCAAACCAAAGTTTTAGCTTCAAACAAAAAGAATAATATGAATAGTGAATTCGTCAAACTAAGATATATAGCGCCAACATACCTAATTGGCTTCACGGCAACTGTCTTAACTTTGCTCGCAGTTAGGTGGCTGCTTTCCATTCGTTTTGAAATTCTTGATATAAGTGAAGACATATGGGAGCTATGGGTTCCAATGATTGTTGCATGGTTATCAATGTACCTTTGTCTTAGAAATAGGCTCAAAATACTTTATTTCAAGAAAGACAGTAGTAATCGTCGTTTTGCATTTCAATTTCTCGCTTGGGCAAGTTTGTTCCCGGCGCTGCTAATCTCTCAAAGTTTACTCACTACTTCGACTTCGAGATTAATTCAAATCAGTGACATCTATGATATAAACGAGACTCCTAAAGCAAGATATTACAATATTGAAAAATTCAAAGTCGCAGACCACTTTGGTGGTTCTCACTACTCAGTCGAAACAAGCGGCAGATATAATGAGCATTTAAACATACGGTTATATTTCGTATTCCCAATAACTTCTACTATTGATGGACGCTTAGAAGAAAAACCAAAATATTGGTACGGTATTGAGTACTACAAGCAAATTAACAATCGACTTGAACAGCAACAAAAAGAAGGCATATTTGATAGGTTCTATTCTGATAGCGTAAAGAAAGTTGAAAATTTCGACTTTTATGATTTGGTAATGCTCGAAAGATTACCTACATCTAGTGATAAAGACATGTTCTTAGAAGCGGTGAGTGCGAGAATTAAAACGACCCCCGAGTCTAGTACAATAATTCTAAGACCGACCCAGGAATCGTATAAAGATTTAAATGGCGACAAACTAGAGTGGATTTTTTATTCTTTTGGAATTGGCGTGTTCGCGTTTCTATTTTTTCTTTTACTTCCTGGCTACGACCAAAAAGAGCATGAACGCCAGCTAAAGGGGGTAAAATCGAAAAGTGAAGATCATTCAGAATTCTTGAGTCTACTTATTCCTCAAAGAGATCATTTTGCAGCTCCTATTTTAATAAATCTGAATATCGCTATATTCATAATTGGCGTTATTGCTGGCATTCACTTTCTACATCCAAGCGCCTTGGATTTACTAGCATGGGGAGGTAACCGGCGTCTAGAGACTACAAGTGGTGAATGGTGGCGATTGTTTACGAGTATGTTTCTACATGGCGGTGTAATGCATTTACTTTTAAATTGTTACGGGCTAATACTTGCTTCAATATTTATTGAGCCTGTCATAGGTAAGTGGAGGTTCTTTGTTATTTATATTTTATCTGGTCTTAGTGGAAGTCTTTCGAGTATTTGGTGGTATGAGAACACGGTAAGCGTGGGCGCTTCTGGAGCAATATTTGGACTCTATGGCGCAATTTTAGGTCTGCTGCTCACTAATGCCTTCCCACGGGAAGGTAAGAGCGGAATATTTTCTATGATAGGCATTTATGTAGGAATTAACCTTCTTTGGGGTCTCTCCGGGGGTGTAGATAATGCTGCACATATAGGTGGACTGATCAGTGGCGTTATTTTTGGTATATCAATTTATATGTTAACGAAGGATAGAGGCAAATTCGAATTCTAATGTCGTTGGTCACATGTTAAACATGTCTTAACCCTTTTGCTAGAGGCCAATCGTTACTAAGTTTTGAATACCTACGGAAAAACCAATGAAGATAATAATTAAATCAATATTAGCGTTCTTCTTATTAACTCCATTCAGTTACGCTGACTCTCCAGCTATGCCAAGGCCATATGTTGAAACATCAAACAATGGTCAATATTTGATCAAAATGATTCCCGCACAGTATCAAAAAGAGGGCCCACCCATACCGTTTGTAGGAATTGTTTATAAGTTAGAAGTTGATGGTGAATTGACCGAATTATGGCGAATCTCTGACCGATACTCATTCGAAGTTTATTTGTCTAAAGATGGTCATTATCTAGTATCCATGGGACCCTGGAATGTAGGTCATGAACCTGCTGACGACGATCTTGCTGTTTCATTCTACGGTAATGGTACTCTGCTAAAAAGTTACTCAACATCCGATCTGGTTAAAGACAAAAACGCCGTTGCCCGTTCTGTAAGTCATTATATGTGGTTAAGCAGAGACAAAGTCGACTGTAATTATCAGTCTGATAGTAGCCTTGACGCTCAGTTGAGAATCGATTGGACAAATACATTTCATTTAAAAACTATCGATGGGGTTCGATATGAGTTTGACGTTACTACCGGTGAAATAGCTAAAAAAGTCTTACCTAAAGATGACGAAACTGAAGAGTGTGTAAGAAAAAGATGAAGTCGGCGTTCCTGTTATTTGCTGTTACTACGCTTAGTATTGTGAATTCTTCATGTGTTCATTCAACACATTCAAAGGCTGAACTCTTAGTTCGAGTTGAACCTCGATACCCGGTTCATGCCCGTGGAGAAGGATGGGTTAAGCTCACATTTGATATAAACAAGCAAGGAGCAATTGAAAATATAAGAATTGTAGATTCACAACCTGCTAGGCTATTTGATCGCTCAGCTAAGAAGTCGCTGAGTCAATGGTAATATAAGCCAGCGACCAAAGATGGGGTGGCCATTCACCAAAATGGAACTGTAACGCTCGTTTTTAAGTTAGAAGAATAAACAGCGCATTTAGAATTTAAAAAAAAGAATTTGCATGGGGATTTTAATGGGATTCAATCAGTTGTTACGAATATTAAGTTCGGTTCTAATTCTTGCAATTATAGTTCCCAGTGTGTTTGGTGAGGCACCTAATACCTGGCCTATCGAATCTGAAGACGGAGACATTGTCTTACAAATGCCATCGCAGTGGACGAAACATGGTAAAAGTATTTCAGGTTCTTGTCCCGGCGAATCTTGCAGTATATACGGAGACCCCTACGTTGTTTTCAATTTTGTTGGTGGAATACCTAACTTAGATTATGCAGAAAGGATGATTGATACCGGAACTTTATCTAAACCGATTGGTATCGGTGTGTGGTCAGAATACTCTTCCAAAGATATTAAGGTAGAAAATTACAATGCTAGGTTTCTTTTTCCTACGGATGGAAGAGATAGGTGGAATCTTTTATTACAAGTTGAAAAAGGAACGTTAGTAATAGCACTTTTGCATAATACCAAAACTCTTTTGAGCAACGATTCCGCGTTAGAATATATGAAACAAATTGCTACAGCTTTTTTAGAAGAGCAAGAAGTTTTAAGTTCAATCAGTAAATTGCATCAAAATACTGATGTTCCTACTTTAAGACAAGAGCCTTATGTTCCAGCAGATCTAGATTCCGCTATTGAACATCTGAAAACAACGCTTCCCACTAGCGACATTGAATTTATTAAGACCGCTTCTGACTCTGATATTGCTGGGCTTCATCATGGATTTGGTACCGGCTTGAGGAATTCATGGGGATTATGGGGTGGGTCAAGATTAGCGAAATGGTTCAATAAAATCGGTATACATCATCCAGACGATATGAGTGGGTTGATTATTTCTTCTCTTGTAAAAGACCTTCGAGGAGAGCCTAGAAATTTCGAAAAAGAAGTTGCTAACTATATAAAGTACTGGGAGGAGGCTAAAGAGTTTGAAAAGCAGGAAGAAAAAGAGAAATTAGTCCGAAAAACACGCCGTGACGAGGCGATGCTTGGCTGGAAATGGAAGGGTATAGATGCTCCCACGGTTGAACTGCCAAAGCGACCTGATTGGAACCAAGTTTGGGGAATCCAACCTTTTGACACAGGTTTCATACTTATAACAAAAAAGTGGCGAAGATCTTTTAACTCAACATGGCATGATGGAATCTATTTTCTCAAGACGCCCAATTCGCCCTTGCAACCGGTTAAAGTCGAAGATTGCCAGAATATAGAGGATGTCGTTTATCTTAACGGAAAAACTAACTGGTTATGTAGCAATGTTATGAATGAATGGAGTCTATTAACTACGCAAAACAAGAAGCTAATCAATAAAAAGCCAATAGAGCTTACCTCTGAATTTCAATGGCTAAGATTAGGTATTAGTGGCAAAAAGTTACTCTTAATTTCAGAACAGCGCATTTACAAACAATCAGAAAATGATTGGAACGAAGTTTATAAAGCTTCTTCACCTGATAGGAAATATCCTCAGTTTGATTTTGACTGGCGAGATAGAGACGAATCGGAGTTCTTTTTTCCACACCGAGGTAAAACACCTATTGAGTTTGCGGGTCATGTTTATTTTCAAGTGAGGAAATCTGGCAATGAATCTTCGCTTTATCGATTAGATATCAATAGAAAAGACGAAGACCTTGAGGAAGTGCGAGACTTTTTTGTTCTCGACTACATTGGCCGATATGTCTTTCATGTTAGTGATATTGCAATAGATAAGGACAATACACTTTGGGTGGGTACCTCCGGAAATGATCACATCTTCAATATTTCATCGAAGGGAAAAACACGAATTGGCTCAGTATTTGGAGATATTGGGATAAAAGGGTCTATTGATGATCACAAGAAGCCTAAAGACTGGCGTAAGCGCCTTCCAACAGGAGCTATCCTTATAAAAGATGAAGGCATGTACTTAGCCGGAACTGATGGAATAGTCTTGATGCGTGACGATAAAGTGACTCCTACTGTTTATTTTACCTATCCAGAAGGAGTTGATAGAACCCCTTACACAAGTAGCCCGCAATATAGCTACCATGTCCGTCCCCAGCGTTTAGAGATGTTTCAGGATGGCAGTTTCATCTTAGGAGACATGTACGACGGTGTATATGTTTTGATTAAGGAAGGAAGTGATTATCACTTTGTAATCCCGACAATTAGTCAGGTTCCTGTTGATTTATTAAAGTAGTTATTTGGTGTAGTATTTTCGAGACTACAAGTAAACGGAATATATTTACTAGTACAGTTTAATTGCGTTGTGAAGCTACCTTGCTAAAAATCGCGTTTTAGATTTACGTGAGATAGCAGAGTAGAAGGAATTTTAAACCTTTACTAAGAATTATAAACGATGTACTCAATAGTAATTGCCGATAAACAATATATAGCTTCGCTTTCACAAATTGAATGGTCTCACGGTATCTCGGTGTTAGTTTCAATATTTGATGGAAATAAGAAGTATTTCGAATCAAAAGTTAATTGCAGCCTTTCTTCTGTTCACACACACGATCGAATTGCAAAACTTACTGACGAAGAGTTATTGTCTGAGGCTTGGCAAATATTCAAATCCGGTTATCCATTCGATAAACTTAAAGAGTGTGTTGCTGCCGGATTAGTAGTAATGCTTAATTGGGTAACAGAACAAGATCGAGAGTTGAAGAACGAGCGAGCATTGCACGCAAATATAGACAAAAGAGAATTCATTGACAGGATTCTTAGGGCCGCAAATAGGGCAAAAGAATTCGCTGTTTCTTTAGGTGATATCGATGAAAACGCATCTGAAAATTATGTTTTTACAATATATCTTAATGACGATCCTAAAAGAGAACTCCCTTCAGAAGAGACTTTAACAATCCTGGGCGGCAGGAAAGTATCTAGGGGGGATTTAATATGCATGAATGCAGTAACCACCGGCAAGTATTTATGGGTAGATGGCAAGGTTCCTGAATGGATAAATATTTCTATTGTTAATACAACAGAAGATTATACTGAGTTCGAGTTAACATATACTCATAGGCTTGCTGAAGCAAACGCAGAAAAATTGTGGCCAGACGTTGGCATGCCGGAAGGCAATGATTTAGTACCATTTCGAATACGTGGCCCGAGACTGTATCTAAATAAATAACAGGGTCCAAGTAAATTGATTCAATGTATTAATAAGAAAAATTCCGTTCTAAAGCCGTTTAAACCCAGAGGCATTATTGATAGCTAATTACTACCTTTAACGCCATACAAGTAATTTAACATAATATACATTATGCGCACCTAGACCCATTTAAACGGCCTCTGGCGGGTGTTTTCCTTGAACTATAAGCAGATGATTTTGCAGCTGGATGAAGCTGATACGAAAATTATCACGGTTTACTACAAATTAAAACAAT
>Ga0209475_10001137_pt1 | contig 36572 bp, 31 predicted proteins | sample tdDd471_FD_187128 | JGI IMG/M metagenome (GOLD analysis project Ga0209475, IMG submission 187128) | Marine sediment microbial communities from the Atlantic coast under amendment with organic carbon and nitrate - tdDd47.1 (SPAdes)... | ecosystem: Environmental > Aquatic > Marine > Coastal >... | reverse complement strand
ATGGTACCCCCGACGGGACTCGAACCCATGGCCCCCAGATTAGGAATCTGGTGCTCTATCCTGCTGAGCTACGGGGGCACCCGAAGCGGTCCGGCGTGTAGGCCGGGACCGAAAAATAGACGCCCTAGGAATAGTTCACAAGGGAAAAGACGGGGGCCTCGGCCTCCAGCTTTTCCCGTCCCTTGAGGAAATCCAGTTCAACCAGGAACAGGAAACCCGCCACTTCGCCCCCGCATTCGCGAACGAGTTGGGCCGTGGCCAAGGCGGTGCCGCCGGTGGCCAGAAGGTCGTCCACGATCATGACGCTGTCCCCAGCCTGGATGGCCTCGGAATGGATCTCCAGCGTGGCGCTGCCGTATTCCAGGTCATAGTCCACCGACCGCACATCCGCGGGCAGTTTGCCGGCTTTGCGCACCAGCACCATTCCCTTTTCAAGGTCCAGGGCCAACGGTCCGCCGAAGATGAAACCGCGGCTCTCGATGGCGGCGAAGGTGTCGAACTCGACCCCGTCCAGCAGGTCGACCAGTCCGTCCACGGCAGCGGCGTAGGCCTCGGGATCCGTCATCACGGGCGTGATGTCCTGGAAGAGGATGCCGGGTTTGGGGAAGTCGGGAATGCCCCGGATCACGCTTTTCAGGTCCATGGTCTCCTCCAGTCCCGGTTGCTCAGCGCAACAGGGGGTCGGGTTTGATCGCCTTGTTGTGGCGACGCAGTTCGATGTGCACGTGCGGCTGCAGCCCAGGCTCCGGCTCGGCGGTCACACCCAGAAAATGCCCTGACCCGATGGCCTGGCCCACCTTCACGTTGAGCCGGTCCGGGTCGAAAGGCGCCAGCACGGTGGCGTAGCCGCCGCCGTGCTCCAGGATCATCAGGGTGCCGAAGCGGTCCATGTGGCCGATGTGCCGCACCACCGCGTCGGCGGGACATGTCACGCGCGTGCCCACGGTCTGTCCCAGGTCCACCCCCAGGCTGGGCATCAGGATGCCCTTCCGTTTGTAGGGGCCGAAGGGTTGAAGGACCCGGCGGGTGTCGCGTACGGGTTTTTGCCATCGAATGGCGCGCGAGTTCCAGCGGGCAAACGGCCGGTCGATTTGGAGGGTCTGTCCGATGGACAGGACGTCCGATGACAATCGATTGGTGGCCTGGAGCTCCCGGACGGTGGTGCCGAATCGGCCGGCGATGAGGGACAGGTTGTCCCCGCGGGCCACGGTGTACACGGCACGGGATCCGGCCTGCGCCGGGCCCGTCAGCAGGCACAAAAAAAGGACCGCCGCCAGGGCCGTCCGCAGATCGCAAAAAGGGAAAATGGTCGGGGCGGGGAGATTCGAACTCCCGACCTCCTGCTCCCGAAGCAGGCGCGCTAACCGGGCTGCGCTACGCCCCGAACCGAGTCTGTGGCCACCGGCTGTCAAAAAACTAGCCCCACAGTGAGACAACTCCCTGGGAGACAAGCGTGACCACCACGCCGGCGATCAGGATGCCAAGAATGATACATGGGACCGCCATGCGCAAGGGGAGTTTGAACAGGTACGCGGCCACGCTGCCGGTCCAGGCGCCGGTCATGGGCGCGGGGATGGCCACGAAGAGGATCAGGCCCAGGCTTTCGTATTTCTTGATGACGGCGCTGCGGCTGACCGTGCGTTTGAACAGCCAGTCGAAGAAGCGGTCGAAGAGCTTGAACCGCCGGAGCAGACGCTCGGCGGGCCCCAACCCCAGCAAAATGGGCAGCACCGGAATGAAGTTGCCGATGACGGCCAGAACGTAGACCAGGACCGGCTGCCCACTCATCCCCATGGCATAGCCGGCGGGAATGGCGCCCCGCAGTTCAAAGACCGGCAACATGGCCACCAGGACCACCGCCAGCGGGGCGGGCAACTGTTCGATGTACTGCATCAGATGTTCACGCAAGAGAGTCTCCTGATAGGTCGGTCGTGTCGTCCGCCGGCAGGTCCGGCAGGGTCTCGGTGGTTTCGGTTACGCCTTCCAGAAGCGGCACGAAGCGGCATGAAACGGATTGTTCGATGAGCACTTCCTCCCCCTGTCGACGGTAACGGTACAAAATTTGTTCACGGCCCTTGTCCACCGGGATCAGCAGGTGCCCGCCGTCCTTGAGCTGGCTGACCAGCAGGGGCGGCAGGTGGGGCGCACAGGCGGTGACCATGATGGCGTCGAAGGGCGCGTAGTCAACGAAGCCGGTGGTCCCGTCGTGGGCCAACACGGTGATGTTGTCGAAGCCCAGCTCGGCCAGGGTGCTCTTGGCCCGGTCGGCCAGCGGGGTGATGCGCTCCACGCTGATCACGCTGCGGGCCAGGCGGGACAGGATCGCGCCCTGATACCCCGAGCCCGTGCCGACTTCCAGAACATGCTCGTGCCCCTTGAGTTCCAACAGGGCGCTCATGAGGCCCACGGTAAACGGTTTGCTGATGGTTTGCCCATGTCCGATGGGCAGGGCGCTGGGCTGATGGGCCCGATGCTTCAGCAGATTGGGCACAAAGAGATGGCGGGGCACGGCCTCCATGGCTTCGAGCACGCGGGGATCGGTAATCCCCGCGGCCGCAATCTGTTCCCGCACCATGCGCCGGCGCGCCACCGCAAACTCGCGCATCAGGTCAGGCCGTCCTTCTCCAGGCCCTTCATCTCGGACTGGAGTCCGTAGTGGGTCAGGTCGGTCATCAGGGGCGTGAGGCTCACGAAGCCCGCCTCCACGGCGTGCACATCGGTCCCCTGGTCCCGCTGCCAGGTGGGGCCCTGGCCGCCGATCCACAGGTAGGGCTTGCCGTGCGGGTCCACCTTGTCGGTGATCACGTTCTGGTAGACGCGGGTGCCGAGCCGCGTGACGCGCACACCCTTGAAGTCCTCGAAGGGCCCTTCGGGCAGGTTGATGTTCATGAGCGTGCCCTTGCGCAACGGATAGGCCAGGATGTCCTCGAAGTGGTGCCGGATGAATTCGGCGGCACCGCTGAAATCGGTGGGATGCCATTTGGCCAGGCTCAGGGCGTAGCTGGGCAGACCGAACAGGGTGCCCTCCATGGCGGCGGCCACGGTCCCGGAGTAGATCACGTCCTCGCCCATGTTGGGCCCGTGGTTGATGCCGCTGAGCACGATGTCCGGGCGGTCCTCCGCCAGAATCTTCTCCATGGCCACCAGCACGCTGTCGGTAGGGGTGCCGGTGATGGCGTAACGGCCGGGACCGCTGTCGATGATGCGCAGCGGGGCCGTCAGGGTCAGGGCGTGGCTGGAAGCGCTCTGCTGGTCATGGGGGGCCACCACGGTGACCCGCACGTTGGGCAGGCTGCCGACGGCCTCTTCCAGGACCCTCAGCCCGGGCGCATCAATGCCGTCGTCGTTGGAAATGAGAATATGTCGCACGTTGCTCATGGGGGCCTCGTCAGTCGCGGGTAAAAAGAAGCATGAACACCAGCCGGAAAAAGCGGCCGGTGTCGACAAAGGGATTGATGGAGCTTTCCTCGTCGCCGTAAACGGTGGTGATGGGCGCGGACCCGATACGGAAACCGCGGCGGGACAGGCGGACGAGGATTTCCGATTCGGAATCGTACCGCTTGGTCTTGAGTTTGACGCCCTTGAGACAGGCGGTGCGGTAGAGGCGGTAACCGTTCTGGGAATCGGGAATGGGCTGACCGGCCAGCCGGCTGATGACCCAGCTGGTGAACTGGTTGGTCTTGAGCCGGATCCAGGGCATGTTGTCGGTCTGGGCCATGCGGGTGCCCACGATAACGTCCAGGTCACCGGGAGTGGCCGCGTCGATGAAATTCTGCATTTCCGAGGGCAGGTGCTGGCCGTCGCTGTCCAGGGTGAAGACCCAGTCCACGCCCTGGTCCAGGGCCCATTGGTAGCCGGTCTTGAGGGCCTCCCCCTTACCCAGGTTCACCTTGTGGACGATGACGTCGGCGCCGGCGGCGCGGGCCGCTTCGGCGGTGCCGTCGGTGCTGCCGTCGTCCACGACCAACACCCGCAGGCCGGGCTGGGCGGTCTCGATGTCGCGAATCACGTCGGGCAGAAAACGCGCGGCGTTCAAAGCAGGCAGGATGGCGCCGTAGCTCATGAATTTTCCCTGTGTGCGGGTGAAAGGATGGCGCGGGGAAGCATAAGGGGCGGCAGGGGCCGCAGGCAATGAAAAAGCCACCCGACGGGGGTGGCTGGCGGTTTTAAAAGTGGTCGGGGCGAGAGGATTTGAACCTCCGACCCCTTGCCCCCCATGCAAGTGCGCTACCGGACTGCGCCACGCCCCGACCAATCTCTATCCGCCGACCCTGCGGCCGGCTGGGGGAATTTCCGAGGGCACAATGTAATACCCGCCCCCCGGTTGGACAAGGAGCAAATGGGCAAAATATCAGCCCTTCGCTTCCATCTTCTTGCCCTTGGCCTTCTTGGGCTCGGCGGCGCCGATTTTGAGATCCCGGATCATTTCCAGCACCGACTTCAGTTCACCCTGAACCAGCGTTAAGCGTTCCGTGTCGCTCAGGGCGTTGAAGCCCAAAGCCAATTGGGGCCTCTGCCCGGTTTGCTGGGCCTTGGCCTGCTGCCGCTCCACCTTCCGCTGCTTGCGGGCCCCGGCAATCTTGAAGCCCTCGTCGTAAAGCAGACGCCGGATGGCCTCCACTTCCTCGATGTCGGCCTGACGATACCGGCGGCTGCCGTTGCGCGTCTTCTTGGGCTTGAGACTGGGGAACTCGCTCTCCCAGTACCGCAACACGTGCGCCTTGATCCCGGTGATCTCGGCCACCTCGCTGATCGAGTAATAGAGTTTGCTGGGGTACGTCTTGTCCATGGCTTAATCCAGTTCGGGTCGCAGCTCCCTCTCCATCAATTCCCGCATGGCTTGCCGCGGGGGTTTTCTGGAGAATAGCACATCATGAACCTGTTTGGTAATAGGAAGTTCGACGTTTAGCTTGTCGCTCAACTTTAAGGCAGCTTTGGTCATGTGCACGCCCTCCACAACCTGGATGGCGCTGGCCAGGATCTCCTCGGGGGTTTTCTCCCCCTTGGTGATGGCCTCGCCGAAGTTGCGGTTCCGCGAGTGGTGGCTGATACAGGTGGTGATCATGTCGCCGATGCCGGCCAGACCGAAGAAGGTTTCCTGACGACCGCCGAGGGCGATGCCGAGGCGGGCCAGTTCGATCATGCCGCGGGTCATGAGCGTGCCGCGGGTGTTGTCCCCCGCCCCCAGACCATCGGCCATGCCGACCGCCAGGGCGATGATGTTCTTGAATCCGGAAGCGATTTCCACGCCGGCGGTATCCGGATTGGTGTACACCCGGAAGAAGGGGCCGGCGATCCAGGTTTGCCAGTGGGCCCAATCGGCCTTTCCGCAGCCGGACAGCACCACGGCGGTGGGTTGCTCCAAGGCCACTTCCTCGGCGTGGCTGGGGCCGAGAAGGACCCCGACACCATGATCGTCCAGAACGCCGGCCGTGGCCAATTCCTCCTGAATCACTTCGCTGATCCGCTTGAGGCTGGAAACTTCGAAGCCCTTGGCCATGTTGATGATGGGCGCCCCCTGGGGCAGCGCCTTGGACTCCAGGACCTTCTGCATGACAGGCCGGACGGCCTGGCTGGGTACGACGATGAAGAGGATGTCGGCCTGGCGGAGGCAGTCGTCGAGGTCGAGGGTGGCCCGAACGTTGGCCGGCAGGGTGATGTCCCCCAGGAAGTCGGGGTTGGTCCCGGTCTGGTTAATGCTGTTGACCTGGCGCTCTTCGATGCCCCACAAAACCACGCGTTCCCATTTGTGGGCCAGATGGCGGCCGAAGGACGACGCCCAGCTGCCGGTGCCGAGGATAGCCGCTTTCATGGTCTAGTCCTTTGTTTCGGGCGCGTCGCCGTTGCCCGAGGATATCCGGGACTCTGTCCCATCCCGCAGGCGGGCGATGTTTCCCCGGTGTTTGAAGATCACCCAGCCACAGGCCAGGGCCACGAAGACGATGATGGTCTTGGACACGGGCGGGTCCTTGATCTCGAAGAACAGGACGGCCACGGGCAGGACCGAAGCGGCCGTGATGCTGGCCAGGGACACGATGCGGGTGGTGGCCAGCACGGCCAGGAACCCGACGGTGGCGGCCAGGACGGCCCAGGGTGCGAGCACCGCGAAGGCCCCGCCGGTGGTGGCCACGCCCTTGCCTCCGTGAAAACTCACGAAGGGGCTGAAGGTGTGGCCCAGGCCGGCCAGGAAGCCCGCAAAGATCCGGAACAGGTCAGGCGTGATGTTCAGTGGCGTGGGGGCACCGGGGTCCCAGGTGCGCACCAGGAAGGTCATCAGCAGCACGGCCAGGGCGCCCTTGGCCATGTCCAGGAAGAGGCAGAGGCCGCCCCACCAGGGGCCCAGCGTGCGAAAGACGTTGGTGGCCCCCAGGTTTCCGCTACCGTGCTTGCGCAGGTCAATGCCCTTGACCTGCTTGGCGATGATGAAACTGAAGGGAATGGATCCCAGAGCGAAGGCCACCACCAGAAAGAGCATGACAAACATGGACGGTCCTTTTCCAAACCCGTGTCAGGGTGTCGATCAGTGTTTCTTCATTTTCACAAAGATCCGGTTGCCGGTAAAGCCATATTCCTTCCGGATCTGGTTGTTGAGAAAGCGCAGATAGTTGCGCGCAAAGAACTTGGGCTCATTCACGGACAGCAGGATCGTGGGCGGAGCGCTCTCGATCTGCGTGGCGTAGTAGATTTTGCCAAGGCCGCCCCCGTGGGCGCGGGGCAGCTGGTACTGCATGACCTTTTCCAGGAAGGCGTTGAGTTCGCTGGTGGGGATGCGTTTTTGCCGTTCCTGATGCACGTTCCAGACCGTCTCGAGGATCTTCCCCGAACGCTGACGGGACTCGGCGCTGGTGGTGAACCAGGGCGCGTAGGTCAGGAAAGGCACGTCGCGGAGGAACTCTTCCCAGTGCTCGTTGTGGGTGTTGGTCTTCTTTTCGGGGATCAGGTCCCACTTGTTGAAGACCACGATGGCGCCCTTGCCCGAGTCGTGGATGAGGCCGGCGATCTTGGAGTCCTGTGTCACGGCCCCAACCGAAGCGTCCACGATGAAAACGGCAATATCGCACTGCTCCAGGGCCTTCACCGTGCGCATGTTGCTGAAAATCTCCACCGCTTCCTTCACCCGGGACTTGCGGCGCAGACCGGCGGTGTCGATCAGGCGGATGGTCTTGCCGTGCCACTTGAGGTCGGTGTTCACCGAGTCGCGGGTGGTGCCGGAGATCTCGCTGACCAGGGCGTCGTTGCGTCCGGTGAGAAGATTCAGGAGGGAGGATTTGCCCACGTTGGGGCGCCCGACGATGGCGACCTTGCAGTCGCAGGGCAGCTCCACCTCCTGCTTGGGGAAGCCCTCGACCACCAGATCCAGCAGATCGCCGATCCCGTAGCCGTGCAGGGCGCTGATCCCGAACGGTTCGCCCAGGCCCAGGCTGTAGAAGTCGTGCACGGCCAGTTGCTCGGACTCCTTCTCCAGCTTGTTCACCGCCAGCACCACCGGAACCTTCTTCTTGCGGAGGTCCCGCGCGATGGATTCGTCCCAGGCCATGGGCCCCACCTTGCCGTCCACCAGGAAGAGGACCACGTCGGCCTCGTCGATGGAATTGCGGGCGATTTCGGTGACCATGCTGTCGAATTCACTCACGGATTCGCCGTGAGGAATGATGCCGCCGGTATCCAGGAGCATGAAGGCATGTCCGGCCCAGTCGGTCAGTTCGCTGATCTTGTCACGGGTCACGCCGGCACTTTCATGCACGACGGAACGCCGCTCACCGAGGATGCGGTTGAACAGCGTGCTTTTGCCCACATTGGGGCGCCCGATGATGGCGACGGTTCGCAGTGCCAAGAGAAAAACCTGCCATAAGTTAGCGAATAGTCTGCAAGTGGTTTATGCCCCGAAACTAGCCCAATTGCGTCCAGAAAGCAATAAAGCCCTCTTCCTCACCCACGTGCACACGGTGGGGCTGGCCGGCGGCCAGGTCGTCCAGGGTCAGGCCGTCCAGGGTCAGGCCGTCGCTGTTGAAAACCCGCGGACTGAGGGCCACGTCGCGCACGGGTTCGGCGGGAAGGTTAAGCAGGGCCCCGCGCAGGTCGGCTCCGGACATGAGCCCGGCCACCGTGACGCTCAGGCCATAAAAGGTGTTCTCCACGCCGATGACTTCCACCGGCGGGGCGCCGGCGGCTTCCAGAACCGGCGTGAATTCCCGCTGCCAGGCCCGGGCGGCCAGGTGGCTGGTCAGCACCGTGAGCGGGCGCTTGGGCAGATTCCCTTCATCCACGGCCCACTGCAGGTCTTCCTGCCAGGTTTCGCGGAGCCGCGGCGTCAGGCCGATGGCGTTGTCCACCTGGGCGAAGTCGTCGTAGCTTTCGGTGGGCGGGAAGGGCTGGCCGGCCTGCAGGTAGAACTCGTCGCTGAGGTAGACCAGGTTGTATTCAAGGGTGGCATGGGCCTGCTTCTGCCAGGCGTGCACCTGGTCGATGGCGGCCTGGGCGATTTCCGGGGTCACCGGATCCAGTTTGGTCAGGCCCTCACGATGCGCGCTCAGGCCCACCGGGACGATGGCCATGCTGCGCACGCCGGAGGGCTGCTCCATATCGCGGTGCGTGGCCAGGGTCAACAGGTCATCGAAGGTCTGCTGAAGCACGGGGCCGTCGTTCCAGCCGGGACAGAGCACCACCTGGGTGTGCAGCATGATGCCCTCATCCCCCAGTTGGCGCATGAGGTCCATCACGTCGATGCGGCGTTTGATGCCCAGCATCCGGGTGCGCACATCGATGTCGGTGGCGTGAACACTCACGAAGAGCGGCGACATCTTCTGCTCGACGATGCGCTGAAGGCCGCGCTTGCCCAGACTGGTCAACGTGATGTAGTTGCCGTAAAGGAAGCTGAAGCGGTAGTCCTCATCCTTCACGTAAACCTGGTCGCGCATACCACTGGGGTTCTGGTCGATGAAACAGAAGACGCACTTGGCGGCGCAGGTCTTGAACTCCATGGGGGCGAAACAGCCCGTCACCGTGACGATATCCTCGGGATCCATCTCCACCCGTTCGCGGTCGCCGCTCTGACGCTTGATGGTCAGCACCGTGCGCTCGGCCTCGGGGGTGTAGTAATAGAGATCGAGAATGTCCTCGAGGGGTTCCCCGTCGAGGTGGGTGATGGTGTCGCCGATGCGCCACTCGTAAAGCTGGTTTAGGGGCGCCGGGAAGGCGCGGATGAGCATAATCATGGGGACACGAAACCACAGACCGGGCGAAGGCGCAACCAAGGGGTTGACTTTAAGTGGGGCGGGGATTTAGATTTCCCATCCTGGAGCGGGCTTAGCTCAGTTGGTAGAGCATCAGCTTCCCAAGCTGAGGGTCGCGAGTTCGAGTCTCGTAGCCCGCTCCAAAGAGCTTGTATTATAGTTTGATGGAAGGTCGGTGTTTACGCCGACCTTCTTTTTATTCCCAGGCCTCTGGCTGAGGCTGGAACCTAACGATATAGGCTCTTGAGGTGGTCGAAGGACGTTTTCCTGGTTGGGACCTCACAGCAGCCGAACCTACCATAAGACACATAATTGCAATAGGTGGGTAAGCCAACTTCCGTTACAGCCCCTGACACCAGGATACAGGGTTGATCTGGACTGGCCGAAGGAATGGCATTGGCGCCGATTATGATAGTGGCCGGACCGAGGGGCAGAATCAGCATTGAGCAGACCAAAGTGGTTGCGGTGGTGGGAAGGGGGGCAAAGCCGCAGGCCCAATCCCCTCGTTGGTCGGCGAAGGACCCAATGGCCACAGCCTCCTCAGGCCATTCCATGGACAGAACGTAGAGCGGGCCACCTATCACGTCGACCCCGAATTCAACGCCGTTGATTTCGGGGTAGGTGGGGTTGGTCAGGATCACGTAGAGGGGGGTTTGTGCAGCGGGACCGCAGATCACGTCCGCATTCTGATCCAGGTACAAGCCCAAAAGGTTGTCGCCCGGATCAAAGACAGCCAGGGCGGAGTTGACGAGGAAAAAGCAGGTGCATAGAAAAAATATGTGTTTCATGACATGCCTCCAGAAAATATGAACAGCGAATCATGAAAAGAAGCTTATCACGGGAATTGATAATGAGCAACGGTTGCCAGGACGGGCCACACATCAGCACATCCCGGCTTGTCGCTAATTCCGCCCCCGGTCAACATACCACTGAAGATTTTTGGTCAGTTGAGCGGGCTTTGGCCCCGCCTCCAGGCATCGTCGGGCCAGGTCTGCGGCCTGAGCCGGTCGCCCCAGTTTGTTCGCGCACCAGGCACCCAGGTTGGCCGCCGGCGCGTGGCTGGGGTTCATGGCCACGATGGCCTCGGCGTAGGCCACGGCCGATTCCAGGTTGCCCAGGTCGGCCAGGTTGCGGGCCATCTTCAACTGGAAGGGCTGAATGAAGCGGGCGTAGGGATCACCCAGCACACCGGGCCAGACATCGGGCGGAATAGTTTCCGGCGTGACGCCCCCACCCAGTCGATCGGCCAGGTCGCGGCGGAACGCCTCGGGCAGGCTGTCGAGCCACAACAGGGGTGGGAATTCACCGGGCGGCAGGTACTGGTCGCGGAGGTCGTAAACGGTGAGATTGGGGCCGGTCACCGGCCCCCTGGGCGCGAAGGCCACGGCCACCTTGCCCACTTCACTCAGCCAATAATAGAGCGCCATTTGCCGGGGGAAGCGGTCCGGCTCCTGGAGATAGCGCGCCCTCATGGCGGACGAGGTGACGAAAAAGTCAGCGCCCTTGTACAGTTCGCGGTAGTAGAAGATTTCGTTGGCATCGGTCCCCCGGGGCCAGACAACCAACGGGCGGCTCTGTCCCCCTTCACGCACATGCACCACCAACGATCCGCTGGCCACCATGGGAATGGAGACGGACCGGAACACGGGCTGCTCCGCATAACGCGCCTGGAGGTCGGGCGAGGCCTCGGTGAACATGGGGTGCCGCTGGGTGACCTGCTGTTCGTCGAAGGTGCGCACGGTGGCGCCGTAACCCTCCTGAACGATCAGCACGTCATCCCCCAGGTTGGATTCCATCCATTGCTGGGCCAGAGTCCGGGTGGTCAATCCGGTGGAGCGGGCGGCCTGGGTGCCGGCCAGCACCGGTCCGACGAGCAATGCCGCGGCCACCGGCCAGATCAGCCAGGGCGTTCGTTCGGGCAGCCAACGCCGTGCCAGGTCCAGGCCCGTTTTGGCCGCCACCAGGGCCAGCAGGGGAATGAGCGCCACCAGGTATCGCTCCGAAAACATGCGAAAGCCCACGAGCATGGCGCCGCTGATGACCACGTACCACATCACGATAGACGCGCCGGCCGGCTGGGTCAGCCCCAGACGGTCCCAGAAAGCCGCCAGTCGGGGCTGCCATCGGGTCAGAGGGGCCAGCAGGCCCGGGACCAAAAGGAGGGCCAGAAGCCAGCCCAGGTTCCAACGCACAGTGTCCAGAACCCGGAAATGGGACAGCTGTCCCCCGGTGCCGAGGTGACCTTCAGCCATGTGGGCGCGCTCGAAGGTGAAGTCGTGCCAGAAGGCCTGGAAATCCAGCAGGATGAAGGGGCTGCTCAGGAAAAAGACACCGCCCGCCAAAAGCGAGGCCCCGAGCCAGAGCCGCAGGCCGTGCCGCCAGCCCAACTCGGCCCACAGGGCGTATCCCAGGGGCAGCAGGACCACCGCGCCGGGGTATTTCGCGCCCGCGGCCAGACCGGCCAGGACCCCGGCGGCCACCAGGTGACGGGGGGCTTTGCCGTCGCGCCACAGAACGGTCATCACCAGGGACCACAGGACCAGAGCGGCCATGGGGTTGTCGGTGTAGACGGAACTGCCGGTGCGCACGAGGGTGGGCGCCAGAGCCGTCAGCAGGCCGGCCATCAAACCGGTGCCGCGGTGCCAGCGCTCCCCCAGTTTCCAGACGGCCAGGGCGGCGGCGGTGTCGGCCGCGATCCCCATGAGGCGCGCCAGGATCACCGATGCGGTGGGGTCGATGATGTAGCTGAGCCAGTAGTCGGCGCGGGAGGCGAACTGTCCGGTGAGGGTGCCCCACAGGTAGTGGGCCCACTGCCCGAGATGCTGCAGATAAAGGGTGAGCGAGGGATAGTTGAAGTAGTGGGGATTGGCGTGCCAACCGTCACCTTCCCAGCCCCACAGGGCGAAGGATTTGCGGAAGGGCAGGGCCTCCTCCTCGAAGGCGGGCAGCCCGTGATCCACGCGGAGCCAGCGCAGCCCCACGGTGAGCAGGACGATCAGCAGGGGCGGCAGGTAACGCCAGAGGCGGCCACGGGTGGCGGCGCTCATGACCGGGCGTCTCCCTGCAGGTGGCTGAGCAGGAGGTCCGGCAGAGCCTCATCGTCCGGTGAACCGCTCCAGACCTTCGGGATGTGCCGAAAAAGAGTGCGCTGCCGTTTGGCGTACTGACGGGTGACGCGCACGATGGACGGCAACAGGTCGTCCTCGTCGATCTGCCGTTCCAGCCAACCCACGATCTCCCGGTATCCGATACTCATCAGACCCGGGCAGCCGGACGAATGTACGGCCATGGCCGCCATGGTCTCCTGCACCCACCGCCCTTGAAGCATGGCCAGGGTGCGCCGGGCGATCCGGGCGTCGAGCTCAGCCACCGGACGCTCCAGCACGAAAGTCGGGAAGTCGAGCCCCAGGCTTGGGGCCGCCGTCTGAGTGTCGGACAACTCCGTCATGGTGTGGCCGGAGATGTCGAAAATTTCCAGGGCCCGCTGGGACCGGTAGCGGTCGTTGGCGTGGATCCGTTCCCATGAGGTCGGGTCCACTGTCTTGAGGCGGTCGCGGATGGCCTCGTCGGCGAGAGGTTCGAGAGCGACACGGACTTCGGCCAGCTTCTCGGGGGAATGCCCGGGGATATCCATGAAGCCTTCGCGCAGCGCCGTCAGGTACATTCCGGCGCCGCCCACCAGAAGCGGTACGCCGCCCCGACCGGTGATCTCTTTGTACACGCGTTCGAAGTCGGCCCGGAAACGGATGGCGTCGTACTTCGACTCGGGCGAAACGAAATCCACCAGGTGATGGGGACAGACGGCCTGTTCTTCGGGGGTGGGCTGGGCGGTGCCGATCCGAAGTCCGTAATAGATTTGCCGGCTGTCCAGACTGATGACTTCGATGGGCAGGCGTTCGGCCAGCGCGATGACCAGGCCCGTCTTGCCAACGGCAGTGGGTCCGACCACGGCGGGACAGATGCCTTCCCTCATGTCAACTGCGCCCGAATCTCTGTTCCAGTTCCCCGAGGGTGAACTGGATCAGGGTGGGCCGTCCGTGGGGACAGGACAGGGGCGTGTCGGTGGCGAAAAGCTGGTCCACCAGGTTCTGCATCTCGGGCACCGTCAGGGGCTCGCCCGCCCGCACGGCGGCGTGGCAGGCGTAGCTGGCCAGCAGGTCCACCTGGTTTTCCTGGCTCGGTTTGTCGTCCCAGGCCAGGTCGTCCAGGATATCCAGCAGCAGGCGGCCTTCGTTCCAGTTCTTCAGGCTGGCGGGAATCCCCTGCACCAGGATGCTCTGGCCGCCGAAGGGTTCGATGGTGAAGCCCATGAGCTCCAGGCCGGCCTGGTGGGTTTGCCACGCCTGGACCTGGCCCGGAGTGAGTTCAAGATGCGCCGGAAAAAGGAGCTGCTGGGTCGGCACGGCGCCCACGTGGCCGCCGGCCTCCAGAGCCCGCTGGGCCTCGTTGTAGAGAATGCGTTCGTGGCTGTTGTGCTGGTCGATGAGCACCAGACCGCCGCGGATCTGGGTCACGATGTAGGTGCGGTGCAACTGCCAGAACGGCGCGGCGTGCAGGGGTGGTTCGGCGGAGGAAAAGACGCCGTCCCCTTCGCCGGCCTGACCGGCGCCCGGGCGCATGGCCGACGCGTTGAACAATTCCCCCTGTCCTTCGGGCACGCCGCGGTATTCGTAGCCGGCGGAGGCGCCCCGCTGAAAGTGACTGCGCAGGTAATCGTCCTGGGCCTGGGCAATGCCGGACATCGCGTCGGACGCGGTGCCGCCGCCGGTGGCGTCCGTCCCGTCCCAGGGCCGCATCTCCTCCGCTTTTTTCAGGCTCAAGCCTTCCTGGAGGGCGCCCTTGAGCATCCCGAAAATCTCCCGTTCCAGCAGGAGCCGCACCTCGGTCTTGGCCGGGTGGACGTTCACATCCACCTCGCCGGCCGGCACCTGCAGGAAGGCGATCACCACGGGGAATTTGCCCTGCGGAATGACCTCGCGGTAGGCCTGCACGATGGCCTGGCTGAGGGCGCGGTTTTCCACCGGTCGCCGGTTGATGAAGATGAACTGGTGCTCCCGGTTGCCGCGGGTCCAGGTGGGCTTGCTGGCCAATCCGCCGATGCTGAAGCCCCCCTTCTCCATTTCGAAGCGGGCCATGTGTTCCATGACGGAGGCGCCGAGGATGTCGCGGGCCCGATCGGTGAGGCTGGCGGCGGGTCGCAGGTCCAGGGCCACGTCGCCGTCGGCCTTCACGAGCCAGCGCACGTCCTGGTGGGCCAGGGCCAGCTGGGTCATGAGTTTCATGATGGCGCGCTTTTCCGCCTGGGCGGTCTTCATGAACTTGCGGCGGGCGGGGGTATTGTAGAACAGGTCGCTCACCGTGAGCGTGGTGCCCTGGTTGCGCGGTGCGGGCTCGCGGCGGACAATTTCGCCGCCGGCCAGTTCGATGAGGCCGCCGGTGTCGTCGTCGCGCGTGCGGCTGATGCAGCGCACCCGGCTCACCGAGGCGATGCTGGCCAGGGCCTCGCCCCGGAACCCGAAGCTGCCCACGCTCATGATGTCCGCCGCGGTGGCAATCTTGCTGGTGGCGTGGCGCTCGAAGGCCAGGGGCAGGTCGCGGAAGGCGATGCCGCGGCCGTCGTCGTCCACGGTGAGGGAGGTGAGTCCGCCCTCCTCCAGGGTGATGGTGATCTGTTTGGCGCCGGCGTCCAGACTGTTCTCGACCAGTTCCTTCACCAGGGAACTGGGGCGCTCAATGACCTCGCCGGCGGCGATGCGGTCGATGGTGGCGCTGTCGAGAACCCGGATGGGCCGGGGCGTGTTGACCGAATGGCTTTCCATGCTGCCTTTCATACGCGTCCTTGCGCGGCGAATCTCCGGCCCTCAGGGACACCCTGGGCGCGGCGCCGGATTCCATTGAAACTCGTCGGGTGAATCTGTTCGCAGAAGCTTAAACAGGTGAACCATTTCCGTCAACAGGCAGGCACGGTTGAGGGGGGCTCGGGGGCAGAAATCCGGGGATAACCCCTTGGACCTGGGTCAGGAACCGCCGAGACCGGCCTGCAGGGAGGCAATCAGGTCCGGGGCGTTCTTGCCACCGCCCGGGAAGACCCGGCTGGCGGATTGGACCAGGAGGTCGTCCTGTCCGGTGAACTGAACCAGGAGGCTGGTGATCCGTTTCTGCAGTTGGGGCAGGGACTGGATGTCCTCCGGCACGATGATGACGATGGTGCCGTCCTCCAGCCAGCCGATGAGGTCGCTGCTGCGGAGCTTCTGGGCCAGAAACTCCACCAACAGGGGAATCTCGGGCGCCGGTCCGGTGGGCGGGGTCACGCGGAAACCTACCACCCCGAGCATGTTGTGGTACCGGTCGCACCGGTCGATTTCCCTGTGCAGGAGATCCAGCAGATCCTCGGTGCCCACGGTGCAGGCGGTGGCGGTGGTGATCACGGCCTGGCTGCCCAGGCTGGGTGAGGTCGGGGTTTCCTCAGGCATGAATTCCACGTCGCTGGGGGCCTTGGCCAGCAGGGGCAGAAGGCGCTGTACGAAGAGGGCATCGAACTCGGTGAAGGCCACGCCGTCCAGGGGCTGCAGTCGGGATTTGTCCACCAGCACCAACCCGGGGAAGGTTTCGCCCGGATTCAGGGGCACCACCATGACTGAACGGCGGGTGGGCGTGGCATCGGCGGTGTTCTCGATGGTGAGAATGGACGACTTCCAGCCGCGGGTGCCGGCGTCGTGCAGCAGTCGCGTGGCCTCGGCCCGCAGCGTGTCCGACAGGATGGTCCCGTCACACGGGTGTTGATCGGTCTGGCCATGCAACAGGCTGGCCTGGCCCGCGCCTGTCAGGTGGCAGGCGGCTGTGAGCAGGCGTTGTCGGGACGCGATGAGGTCGTCCCCCACGTGGGCGGCCAGGTCGGACAGGGCTGAAGCCAGGGTGGTCAGACGGTCCAGTTGGTCGTCGGTGGCCATCCGGTCCAGCAGGCTTTTCAGGTGCCGTCCCACCGTGAACAGAACTTCCGGGCTGATGGTGTGGAAACTGTGGGCCCGCGCATGGGAATTGAAGCCGATGGACAGCAGGGCACGCGCCGGTTCCCGCCCGATGGGCAGGTGATACACTGTGGCCGAGCCTTCCCCCAGACTGTAACCGTTCTCCCGGGGTCGCAGGACAACCGGATTGCCGGAGGCGAGAACGCCGGCCTTGTCCTCGGGCGCCGGGGATTCGTAGCGAATTTCCTCCAGGTCGGCCGTGAGCAGATCCCCGTCGCTGGTCAGCAGACTGAAGCTGGCTTCGTGGGCGCCGGCCAGGTCGCACAGGGCCTCGGCCCAATCCACCAGCACGCCGGCGGGGTTATCGGGATCCACGCTGCCCTCGCTGAAGCGGCGCTCCAGTTTCTGGATGAGTTCGCCGTCATTGATGGACTGCAGGCGCAGGAAACGGTCCAGTATCAAGCCGAACCGGTGGGTCAGGCTGCCCACGATGTCCATGGCGTTGGGCACCAGGTCGCCGTCGCCGTCGGTGGTGGACACGTTGATCACGCCGATCAGGCGCTCGTCGCAGTGGATGGGCGCGCAAATGGCGCCGCCGATGTCGCTGCGGTCACGGCGCAAACCGGGATGCTGCACGTCGCGGAGATATTCAGCCTTGCCGGTGGTGGCCACGCGGCCGGCCACACCCTCGCCCATCTTCAGACGGGTGCGGTGCATGGTGGTCTGACTCAGGCCGTGCGCGAAGGCGACGTAGAGTTCCCCGGAGGCCTCGTCGAAGAGCATGATGGACCCGCTGCCGGCGCCGGTGGCCCGGGTGGCCAGGCCCAGCAGCCATTTCAGGAGGGATTCCCGGTCCAGGGCTTCCTCGATGCGGCTCAGGGTGCGGTGAATGCTGGTGGTTTCCGCTTCGAGGAAATCCAGATGAACCCGCGGTTTGGTCAGGCGGGGATGGCCGTCGCCGGTGAGGGCGCTCTTGACCATGAGGGCCTGGAAGGTGGCCGCCGTCAGCGGGGTCAGACCGTGGGCGGCGGCCCCGTCCACAAAGGGGGCGACGTGGTCGTTCAATTTGGGATGGATCAGGTAGCGGGCGCCGTTGGGGGAAATGGCGTCCAGGGACCGGAACACCGGAAGGCCCAGAACCTCGGAGAGGCCCGCGCCCAGGGATTGGCCGTCGGGATCCACCAGGCCGAAGACATGGGTGTCCTTGCGGGCAGACAGCTCCGCCAAGAGGGCAAGCTCCTCTTCCCCGGGACAAACCAGAACTACCGGCCATTTGATGCGGTCAGCCATGACTCTCCAGTTAAAACGTTCCCCTTACAGGCTGTTGTCGCTGTAATCGACCGAAAACGGGGGTGGCTTGAGCAGGAAGTTGAATCCCGTCAGTCGGAGAGCTGCTGCCGGATGCGGGCCAGCCACATGAAGGCGTCCATGGGACTGATGCGGTCAAGGTCCAGATTGCGCAGGGCGTCGAGGGCGTCGCGCTCGGATTCCCGGAACAGACTCAGCTGCGAGGCCGGCGCCATTTCGGCGGGGAGGGTGCCTTCGGGGGCCTTTGCGGCCCCCCGGGGTAGACGCGAGGCGTGATCCCTCAGATCGCTGCTGGTCAGCGCGGTCAGGATTTCCTGAGCGCGTATCAGCACATTCTCGGGCAAACCGGCCAGACGCGCCACATGGATGCCGTAACTTTTGTCACTGCGGCCGGGCCCGACCGAGTGCAGGAAGATGATCTTGCCCTCCCACTCCTTCACCTCCAGCTGCAGGTTCACCAGTCCGGGCAGGTCGCCCTCCAGGTCGGTCAGCTCGTGGTAATGGGTGGCGAACACCGAGCGCGGACGGGGCCCGCCGGTTTCGGTCAGGAACTCGGTGATGGCCCAGGCCAGGCTCAGGCCGTCGTAGGTGCTGGTGCCGCGGCCGATCTCATCCAGGATGACCAGGCTGCGCCGTGACATCTGGTGCAGAATGTGGGCGGTCTCGCTCATCTCCATGTAGAAGGTGGACTCGCCCCGGGCCAGGTTGTCGCTGGCCCCCACGCGGGTGAAAATGCGGTCGGTGATGCCGAGACGGGCCGTCCGGGCCGGCACGAAGCCCCCGGCCTGTGCCATGAGCGAGATGAGCGCGACCTGTCGCAGGTAGGTGGACTTCCCGCCCATGTTGGGGCCGGTCAGCAGAAGCACCTGGTTGGTGTCCCCGTCGAGGGTGGTGTCGTTGGGAATGAAGTCGGTCTCGAGCAACTGCTCCACCACCGGGTGGCGGCCGTCGCGGATGATGAATTCCAGCGAATCGTCGCACACCGGCCGGCAGTACTGGTGCTTTTCCGCGATTTCCGCATAGCCCAGCATGAGGTCCACCTGGGCGGTGAGCCGGGCGGCTTCGTGGACCGCGGGCAGCCGGGTCAAAACGCTCCGGATCAGGCCCTGGAAAACCTCGGTCTCCAGGGCGATGAGCTGGTCTTCGGCCGCCAGGATGGTGCTCTCGGTTTCCTTCAGCTCGTCGGTGAAGAAGCGGGCGGAGTTCACCAGGGTCTGTTTCTGCTGATAGTGTTGGGGCACCCGGTCGAGATGCTTCTTGGTCACTTCGAAAAAATAGCCGAATACCCGGTTGAAGCCGACCTTCAGGGTGGAGATGCCCGTGGCTTCGCGCTCCCGGGTTTGCAGGTTGGCCAGGAAGCCCTTGCTGTCGGTGGTGATGTTGCGCAGGCGGTCCAGCTCGGGGTCCACGCCGGCGGCAATGTAGCCGGGCTTGCGGTCGGTCGCCGGAGCCTCTTCCGGCAGGGTGGTGAGCAGGGCGGTCGCCAGGTCGCTGAAATCGGGCAGGCTTTCCAGCCAGCGGCACACGGGGTGATCACTCAGGGGGCCGCCCAGGCCTGTTTCCTGAAGCTGACCCAGGGCCGCCAGGGTCAAACCGAGTTGGCGGAGGGCCGCCGGCCCGATGCGCCCGGAGGCCGCCCGCGCGGACAATCGGTCCAGATCCCCCACCTGCTGCAGAAGCGCCCGCAGGTCGTTGCGCCAGTTGCGGTGTTCCAGGGCCTGGGCCACACCGTCGTGCCAGCCCTTCAGATCATCGGGATCGGTCATGGCCTCGGCCAGGCGCAGCTCCAGGAAGCGGCGCCCCATGGCGGTGACTGTGCCGTCGATGTGATGAATGAGGGTGCCGGCCCCGCGCTCGCCGCGGAAGGTGCGGAAGATCTCCAGGTTGCGGAGGGTTTCTTCATCCAGCACCAGTCGGTTGCCGCGGGCGCTGAAGCGCAGCGTGGTCACCTGGTCCGGACGGCGCATGGTCAGGCTGGACAGGTAGCGCAGAACCGCACCTGCGGCCGTGGCCGAAGGCAGGCGGCTGTCCTCCTCCAGTCCGAACGCCGCCAGGTTGGCCACCTGGAAATGGTCGATGAGGGTTTGACGCGCGAAGTTGGGATGGAACCAGGCGCCGTTGACCGGATTGATCACCACATCGGGCAGGGCCCGTCGCCAGGCGGACAGGCGGTCGGCGGGGGTGTCTTCCCGCACGATGACCTCGCGCACGGGGTGACGCTGGCACAGGCTTTCCAGGCTGCCGGGTTCCTGCCCGCACCGGAACTCGCCGGTGGAGGCGTCGAGCAGCGCCCACCCACTGGGCCCGTCGCCGCCGGGGACCCACGACAGGCAGAAATGACCGGCCCGACTGTCCAGAAGTTCGGGATTGGTGGCGGTCCCCGGGCTGATGATTTCCACCACCGCCCGCTTGACCAGTCCCTTGGCCTCCGCCGGGTCCTCCACCTGTTCACAGATGGCCACCGTCAGACCCGCGGACAGCAGTCGTACCAGGTAGGTGTCCAGGGCGTGGTAGGGCACCCCGGCCAGGGGCACCGGGTTGTCGCTCTTGGCGTCGCGGCTGGTCAGGGTCACCCCGGCTGTTTCAGCCAGGATCTTGGCGTCTTCAAAAAAGGTTTCGAAGAAATCCCCCATGCGAAACAGCAACAGGGTGTCCGGGTGCTGACTCTTGATCTCCATGTACTGGGCGAGCATGGGTGTCAGACGGGGACCCTGCCCTGTGCTGCCGTTTGTCTTGCCGGAGGATTTGGCCATGGTTCCTAGTCGCGGGGCAGGTTGGCGACGCCCAGTTCGGCGACAATGACGTCCATGCCCAACCGGTCCTGCATCTGCCGGGCCTGGGTCCGGGCCAGAGCCGGATTCACGAAAGACCCGGAGCGCAGTTTGTAGATATACTGGCCGCGGTCGTCGGTCACCTGGTCAATGCGCAGGTTGTCGATCTGGCGTCCGTAACGGTTGAGGAATTCCAGGGCCAGACCGCGGTCATGGAAGGCGCCGTACTGCAGGCTGTAGCGGCCGTCGCGGGCTTCGGGCGCGGTGGAGATGGTGTCGACCACCGTGGCCACCTGGCGCGCGGCCAGGGCTTCTTCCTCCACGCGCAACAGGCGGTTGATCTCCAGCAGCGACAGGCTGCCGGGAGCGGTATTCCGGAGATTGGTCACCAGTTGGGCGGCGTCGTCGTTACGGCCGGCGGCCCGCAGGGCCTGCCAACGACCGGCCTGGATCCGGGCCTTGATGGGCGTGGCGGCCCCGTCCTCCGCGGCCTGGAAATACCGCAGGGCCAGGGAGTGGTCCCCCTGTTGGAGGGCGATGTCGCCGAGGTAGAACCGGGCCAGACCGAAGACCGGATCACTGGGCCGCACCGAGGCCAGCATTTCACGGGCCTGCTGCAGGTTGCCACCGGCCCGATAGGCCAGGCCCAGAGGCAGATACACCGCGCCGGGCGCGTCCGTTTCAGTATCGTTGACCAGGGGATCCAGCAGACGGATCAGCCGTTCGAACTCGCCGCGCGCAAACAGGATGTCGGCCATCTCCAGGGCGCTGCGGACACGCACGAACGCCGGCAGTTGACCGTTTTTCACATTCTGGTCCAGCAGGTCCAGGGCCTGGTCAGGGGTGGACTGCAGCCGGCTGCGCCAGAGGGCTTCTTCTCCGGGGCGGGCGCCGTCGCCGCCATCGGCCAACGCCTCCATCGCCTCGTCGTACCGCCCCTCCTGGAAGAGATCACTGACGGCATTGAAGGCCGCGAGGGCAGGCCAACTGAGCAGTGCCAGCAGAATGGGAATCATAATGACGAGGCGCATACGCATGTCAGCGACTCCCGCGACCGGGCTGGAAGGTGTTGAACCCGTGGCAGGACGGGCAGAACCAGCGAATGTCCGGCGTGTGATGGCTGCAGTCGCCACAGGTCCAGCCCTCGTGCTGGGCCGGTCGGCTCAGCAGGCGCCACACCCGGCTGAAGTCGGACTCGGGCGATTCATCCGCCAAAAGGCGCAGGAACGGCGACGCCACGTCGGGGGTCAGTCCGCCCTGGGCGGCTTTGGATTCCAACAGACGGAAGGCCTTGTCCCGGTCCCCCACCTTTTCGTAGAGCAGGGCCAGATCGATCCACAGGCTGGCGGGAGAGTTTTCCGCCTGACAGGCGCGTTCCAGCACCGGAATGGTGCGGGCATACTGGCCGGACTGCAGCAGGACATCCTGCAGCACGGGCAGGAAAATGGACATTTCAACGGGTCGGTCCAGCAGGCCGTCGGCGGCCACGGTCAGGGCGGCGGCGGGATCCTCGGACGCCGCAGCCAGGATGGCCTGGACCAGAGTGGCGCGGCCGGTGGCCAGGCCGATGTCCTTCACATCCCTGAGCCGGGGCTTGACCTCGGAAAACCGGCCGTCCCGGATCAGGAACAGGCACCGGTCCAACTGGTAGCTGCTGTAGGCCTGTTCGAACCATTCCTGGTCACGCCGGGGACAGCGCCCCATCCCTTGCTTGAGCGCCCGGGCGGCTTCGGGAGCCTGGTCCAATCCGTGCCACTGCAGAAAGCGGGCTTTCCAGTAGGTGGACATTCCCACCGCGTCGCGGGCCAGAGTGTCCAGGACCTCGCCGGCTTCGGCGAAGCGTTGGAGGGCCAGCAGGTCCTGGCTGAGGGCCAGGCCGATGGTGATTTTCTGGGCCCGGGTGAGTCCCGGTCGGACGGTCAGGCCCCGGTGCAGGACGGCCGCCCGTTTGGCGTCGCCCTGCAGGCGCAGCAGGTTGCCCAACTGCAAAAAGGGTTCAATGCCGTGGGGATCGTCGTGAACCACCATACGGAGCAGGGAGGTGGCCTCCTCCAGTTCTCCGTCCAGCCAGAGTTCAAGGGCCCGCTGGTAGGTATCCTCGGGCGTGGCCTGAACCCGGGGGCGCCGAAACATATACCACACGATGGCCACCAGGGCGATCGCCGGCAGCAGTCCGTAGAGCCAAGGGACCAGGTTACTCACCGGCGGCGTCCTTTCCCACGGGCGTTTCGATTTCCTGCAGAGGCAGGGTGCGCAGGTCGGCGATTTCGCGGCTCTTGGCCTTGTTGTCCTTGTTCAGACGGCCAATTTCACGGTGGAACTTGAATTCACGCAGAGCCGCCAGAGCGAAGCTGGTGGCGAAGCCCAGCAGATAGCTGACCACCACGACCCAGTAGATGGAGATACCCAGAAACTGGCGGCCGAAGAAATTGACGTCAACGAACTGTGAGCTGTTGGTGACAAAGAAATAGACCAGGGCGAAGAGCAATCCCAGGAAAAGCACGCCTCTGAATACCCACACGGCACGACCTCTTTCCGACCCGGGATCCGGATCAGGGGGTGAATTTGGAACCGTCGGCGCCGGTCAGCCGACCAGCTCGCCGTGGAACGTGGTATTGGTGAACCCGCTGATCCGCACGGTCACGCTGTTGCCCACGGCCAGATCGCCCTGCTGGACGACCACCTTGCGGTTATTGGCGGTGCGCAGGCGCCAGGCGCCGGCCGGTCGGCGGGCCGCGTCCTCCACGACCGCGGTCCAGGTCTCTCCTACCCGCTGGACCGCTTCGGTGTTCCACACCTTGTCGTGGACCGCCATCAGTTCGGCCAGTCGGCGCTTCTTCTCGTCCACGGAAACATCGTCCGCAAGCTTGGCCGCCGGCACGCCGGGACGCTCACTGTACTTGAACGAGAAGATCTGATCATACTTTACGGCCTTGATGACCTCAAGGGTAGCCTGAAAATCGGCCTCGGTCTCCCCTGGAAAGCCGACGATGAAATCCGAGGAGAAGGTGACGTCGGGAATGGCCCGCCGGGCGTAATCCACCATATCCAGGTATGACTGGGATTTGTAGAGCCGTTTCATGCGCTTGAGCACCCGGTCGCTGCCGCTCTGGATGGGCAGATGGAGCCACGGACAAACCTTGTCCAGGCGCCCGATGGTATCCATGAGGTGCGGGTGCATGTCGTGGGGATGGCCGGTGAGAAAGCGGATGCGATCCAGTCCGTCCACTTCCACCACCTTCTCAAGCAGGGCGGCGAAGTCCATCCCCGCCTGCCAGTTGTAGGCGGTCACGTTCTGCCCCAGCAGGGTGACTTCGCGGCCCCCGGCGGCCACAATGGTGCGAATCTCGGCCAGGATAGTGTCGGGGTCCTTTTCGCTTTGCGGGCCCCGGGTCATGGGCACGATGCAATACGTGCACTTGTAGTCACACCCCTTGTGGATGGTGACCAGGTGGCTGTTGTTGGTGGGATACAGCTGGGGCGGGGCCACGTAGTGCGCGTCGGTCCGGTGTCCGGTGTGGATGCGCTCCCGGGCGGGTCGGTTGGACGTAAGCTTGGTCAATTGCGGGGCCAGTTTGTCGTAGTTGTCCACGCCCACGACCAGGTCCACCCGTCCGTTGCCCTTGCGAAGGCCGGGACCCACGCGTTCAGCCATGCACCCGCAAATGCCGATAATGGCCTCCGGAGCGCCGGCCAGGCGTCGGGAATTCCGGATCTCCCCCACCCGGCTGATGATCTTGTGCTCGGCCAGATCCCGCACGCTGCAGGTGTTCAACAGGACCACGTCGGCGTCGCGTTCGGCCTGCACGATGGCGAAGCCGTCCTGCTTCAGCAGACCTTCAATGGCCTGGCTGTCGTAAACGTTCATCTGGCAGCCGTAGGTCTCGATGTACACCGCGCACCCGGTGTCCGGGGCGGGGTCCCCGGGCTGGGCCATGGGGGCCAGCCCTTCCTGGAACGTGCTCACTGCAGGGCCTCCTTCACCTCGGCGAAGAGTTTGCCGTCTTCATGACGTAGGATCCTGGCCTGGATCAGGGATCCGGTTTCCAGGGTATCCGGCACGAGGATGGAAACGTAGTTGTCGGTGGTGGCCTTGCGCCAGCCCGGCAGGTCGGTATCCGATTCCACCACGGCCTCGCGGACCGTGCCCACCAGCCCCGTTTCGAATTCCAGTTGCTTCTGCTCGGCCAGGGCCCGCAGCACGGCGCTGCGTTCGCTGATGGTTTCCGGATGAACCTGATCGCCCATGTCCGCGGCGGTGGTGCCGGGCCGCTGGGAATAGCGGAACACGTGCAGGTAGCTGAAGGGCAGTTCGGCGATCATGCGCCGGGTGTCCTCGAATTCGGCGGTGGTCTCGCCCGGGAAGCCCACGATGATGTCGGCCCCCAGGCCGAAGGCGGGCGCCACCTGGGCGGCGTTGCCGATGGCATCCCAGGCCCGCTGGCCGCGGTAGGGACGCTTCATGCGCTTGAGCACGCCGTCGCTGCCGCTTTGCAGGCTGATGTGAAGGTGAGGTCGCAGGCGGGGATTGTCCCGGAACAGGCCCAGCAGCAGCGGCGTCACTTCGTTGGGGTGGATGCTGCTCAAACGCAGGCGCAGGGTGGGGAAGCGTTCCAGCAGGATTTCCAGCAGGTCGGGCAGCAGGACCTTGGGCTCCAGGTCGCGGCCATACCCGCCGAGATGGATGCCGGCCAGAATGGTCTCATGAAATCCGGCGTCCACCAGCCGCTGGAGCTGGGTGGATATGTCCTGCACCGATCGTGACCGGCCGGGCCCGCGGGCTTTCCAGATCAGGCAGTAGGTGCAGCGCAGGTTGCAGCCGTCCTGGATCTTGACGAAGGCACGGCTGCGGCCGCTGAAGTCATCGATCAAAGGCGAATCGAAAGCCGGCCGCGGGGCAAATTCCTCCACCGCCACGAACTGCGCTTCGCCTTCCAGCAGCTCGGGCAGCCAGGCTTCCACGTCCTCTTTGGCCGTATTGCCCACCACCGCGTCGATCTCGCTGACCTTGGCCAGGCTCTCGGGCTGGGTCTGGGCGTAGCAGCCCACCACCACCACCTTGCTGTCGGGATTGCGCCGTTTGGCCTGGCGGGCCAGACGACGGCACTCCTGATCCGCCTTGCCCGTGACCGTGCAGCTGTTCAGCACGTAGACGTGGGCCGAGTCCTGCCAGCCCACGATCTCCACCGGGTAGCTGGCCACCATGGCGGCCTTGATACCCTCGGTGTCGTACTGGTTCAGGCGGCAGCCCAAGGTCCAGAACGCGACCCGCAGGCCGGGCGACTCTTCCTGCAGAGTGCTGGGGGCCTCCTGGACGGTGGCGAAGGGGTTGAGGTCCGGGGTCATGGGATCTCCTTATATAAAAAAGAGGGACGGGGTTAAAACCCCCGCCCCTCTCACGGGCGGAAACAACCGGTTGTTAAGGCCGGTGAATCTACTTCTTGTCTTCGTCCTCGGAATCGGCGTCGGCCTCAACGTCGGCCTCGGGCGCCGCGTCTTCCACCGGAGCCTCTTCTGCAGGAGCCTCTTCCACAGGCGCGTCCTCAACGACGGCTTCGGCGGCCGGGGCCGCCTCCGCAGGCGCGTCCTCTTCAGCCAGAACGGCATCGAGGTCGTCTTCCACGTCCTTGTAGTCGTCGACGAAGGCCTCGGCCCCCTCTTCGGCGGCTTCCGCGGCGGCCTTGTCGGCCTCGACCACGTCTTCCATCCGGGGGTGCGCGGTGATGAACTCCTCAGCGGCCTCGTCACCAAAGTCCTTGAGCCTCTCGGCGATGGACAGAACGATGCGGCGGTTCTCCACATCCATCTTGATGACCTTCAGGTCGAGCGACTCGCCCTCCTTGAAGTGGTACTGGGGCTTCTCGATCTTGGGGATGCCCACGTGGCCCAGGGGCACGAAGCCCTCCAGGTCGTTGCCCATCTCCACGATCACGCCGTGGTCCAGCATGCGGCTGATGGATCCCTCGAGGGTGTGGCCCACGGGGTAGTCATCGGCCAGCGTGGGCCAGGGATTCTCGTGCATCTGCTTGATGCCGAGGCTGATCCGACGCTTGCTGGTGTCGATATCCAGGATCTGCACCTGCACGCTGTCGCCGCGCTTGAGCAGTTCCTTGGGGTGACGCACGCGGCGGGTCCAGCTCATGTCCGAGATGTGGACCAGTCCGTCGATACCCTCTTCGACTTCCACGAAGGCGCCGAAGTCGGTCAGGTTGCGGACCTTGCCCTCGATGACGGTTCCCGTGGGGTACCGCTCGATGAGGGTGAGCCAGGGATCGCTCTCGCACTGCTTGAGGCCCAGGCTGATCTTCTCGTGACCCTTGTCGATCTTCAGCACCATCACGTCGACCTCGTCCCCGATGGAGACGACCTTGCTCGGGTGCTTGATGTGGCGGGTCCAGCTCATCTCACTGATGTGGATGAGACCCTCGATACCCTTCTCCAGCTCCACGAAGGCGCCGTAGTTGGTGATCGAGACCACGCGGCCGCGCACGATGCTCTCCTCGGGATACTTCTCGTCCACGTTGTCCCAGGGGTAGCTCTGCAGCTGCTTCAGACCGAGGCTGATGCGCTCGCGCTGCTCCTCGAAGTCCAGCACCTTGACCTCGATCTCCTGACCGATGGTCACCACTTCGCTCGGGTGCGTGACGCGGCCCCAGCTCAGGTCGGTGATGTGCAGCAGGCCGTCGATGCCGCCGAGGTCGACGAAGGCGCCGAAGTCGGTGATGTTCTTGACCACACCGGTGCGGACCTGACCCTTCTCCAGTTCGGAGATGAGGGAGCGCTTCTTCTCTTCACGCTCCTGCTCCAGCACGATACGACGACTGACGACAACGTTCCGCCGCCGCTTGTTCTTCTTGATGATCCGGCAGTTGATCTCTTCGCCGATCATGTCCTCCAGATTGGGGACCTGACGCAGAGCCACTTGGCTGCCGGGCAGGAACGTGTCGACGTTCCACAGTTTGACCACCAGTCCACCCTTGATGCGACGGTCGACGATACCGGTCACGACGTCGCCGTTCTCGTGGGCGTTCTTGATCTTGTCCCAGACCTTCAGGAAGTCAGCGCGCTCCTTGGACAGGACAACCAGGCCATCCAGGTTCTCGAGTTTTTCAAGGAACACGTCGAAGGAATCACCCTCGGTGACGGTCATCGCGCCGAACTCATTCAGGTCGATGACGCCTTCACTCTTGAAACCGATGTTGAGCAGGACTTCGTTCTCGCGCACTTCAATGACGGTGCCCTGGAGTATCTGACCTTCCTGGATGTCGGTCAGGGTCTCCTCGTACTGGTTGAGCATGGCCAGCATTTCAGCGTCGGACATGTCATTATCTTCGTTTTCCTCTTCACGGAAATCGAAATTGATAATGGCGGCTTCGTCGAATTCGGAGCTCAGTTTGGGCGCGGCCGGAGTCGGCAGCACATCGGCGGCGGCGAAACGGCGATCATCGTCGTCGTCATCGCGATCGCGGCCTCGGGGGCGGGGGGTTTCCTCCTTGGAAGGGATAGGCGCTTCGACGGCGTCGTCGCGCGCTTCCTCGGAGCCGGGATTGGGGTTGGTGGTCATGAAAGATTGCCTCCTAGTGACAGATGAATACACCGGGACCAAATGGTCCGGCGAGCTGGACAATATAAGCCGCCATTGTCACCGGCACAAGCCGTTTGGGGGTTTTTAAGAGGGAATCAGGCGCGTTTGCCGAAAACCTTGCGGTGGCGTCTGGCGAATTTCTCCAACTGCTTTTCCCCCAGGTCACGCTCAAAGTCGGTTTGGGGGTATCGGCGGAAGGATCGGGCCTGCAGTTCGCGGTAGATGGCGTCGGTCAGAAGGCCGATACGGCGGCTCACGTCTTTCTTGTCGTAGGCTTCCAGCAGGGCCTCCAGACCGTGCCAGCGTACGATGGGGCCGAAACTGACCTCCAAAGGCGACAAGTGGGACCCGCCCGGCTGCCGGCCGTAGCTTCCGCGGATGAAGACCGGCTGCATGGCCGCCCGGGTGGCCTGCACCAGGATACCCAGGCCGTTGCGGGTGGGACCGGGATGGCCGATGGCCTGTCGGGTCCCTTCGGGAAACAGGAGCAGATTGTTGCCACTGCGGAGGGAGCGGGCGGCCTGCTGGAAAGCGCGGGCGTCATAGCCCTTGCGCCGAATGGGGATGCTGTCCATGGACCGGAACAGGGGGCCCAGGGGCCAGATCTTGAACAGCTCCTCCTTGGCCAGGGTGTTGATGGGGTAGCGCCTGAAGGTGGCGCCCACCAGCGGCGGATCCCACAAACTGATGTGATTCACCGCGATAATGCACCCGCCGGCCACCACCCGGCCCTCGTTTCCCACCTGTTTCAGGCCGAAAAACCGCGCCAGAGTCCCGAAAACCGCATAGAAAAGCCGGTAGTGCATGGGCATCCCCATGCGGGCCTTGACCGGGTCGGTATCCAGTTCCAGATCCAGGGTCGGATTGACCAGGCAGGCCCGGGCGCAGGCCGCATTCTGTTCCTCGAGGCTCATGCGGCTGCTGTCGATGACAAGGGCATCGGGGCTGATGGTCAGCGGACTGGTCTCGCGCTCGCTGTCCTTCCGGTCCCGCTCGGCCAGGTCCTGAGTCAATTCCGTCCGGCTGACTTCGTGTCCGCGCTGCTTGTTCTGGCGGTAACGCCGCTCCACCCGGGCTTCGAGACTGGCGTGAAGGAAAATCTTGGCGGTGGCGAGGGGAAACACCACGCTGCCGATGTCCCGGCCTTCCATGACCACGCCCCCCTGCCGTCCCAGTTCCTGCTGACGGGCCACCATTTCAGCGCGTACGCCGGGGTGGCTGGCCACCAGGGACACGTTGGCGTCCACCTCGGGCGCCCGGATCGCGGCCGACACATCCTTGCCGTTCCAGTGAACCTCCACCTCGCCCTTGGCCTGTCGCAGTTCCAGCCCGGCGTCTTTGACCAGGTCGACCAGGGCGGCTTCGTCCGTGAGGTCCAGACCAGCGGACAGCCCGGCCAGGGTCAGGGCCCGGTACATGGCGCCGGTGTCGATGTAAAGCAGATCGAAGTGTTCGGCCAGGGTTTTGGCGGTGGTGGACTTCCCTGAACCGGCGGGCCCGTCCACGGCGATGACGGCATCGCGCGGCAGGCGCTGGGGATCAACGGCGGAAAGGGCGGAGCCGGTCAATGGCATCTCAGAGGTCCCGTCCGATGGCGCGGGCCACGGCCCGGCATTCGTTGGCCAGTTGGCCGAAGGCGGTGGCGCTGAGGGATTGGCCGGCATCGCTGAGGGCTTCGGCCGGCGCGCAGTGTGTTTCCACCAGCAGACCGTCGGCCCCGGCGGCCACGGCGGCCCGGGCCAGAGCGGTCACATACCGGGCGTCCCCGGCAGCATGGCTGGGATCCACGATTACAGGCAAGTGGGTTTTGTCCTTGAGGACGGTGACCGACCCCACATCCAGGGTGTTGCGCAGGGCCGGCTCGAAGGTGCGAATGCCCCGCTCACAGAACACGACCTGATCGTTCCCCTGGGACAGGATGTATTCGGCCGCATTGAGCCACTCGTGTACGGTGGTCATCATGCCGCGTTTGAAGAGCACGGGTTTGCGGGCCAGCCCCACTTCCTTGAGCAGGGGGAAATTCTGAACGCTGCGGCTCCCGATCTGCAACATGTCGGCCTTTTCGGCCACCAGTTCCACATCCCGGGGGTCCATGACCTCGGTCACGAAAGGGAGTCCGGTTTCCGCGCGGGCGGCCACCAGCAGATCCAGGCCTTCGGCCCCCAGTCCCTGGAAGTCATAGGGGCTGGTGCGGGGCTTCCAGGCCCCGCCGCGCAGCATGACGGCCCCGCCTGCGCTGGCCAGGCGGGCCGAGGTGATGATCTGGTCCCGGGTCTCCACGGCGCAGGGGCCGCCGATGAGCACAACCCGCTCACCGCCGAATCGGACATGGCCCACACACACCTCGGTGGTGGGCTGGTTCTCCCGACGCAGCGACAACAGGGGGGTCTTCTGGGACAAGGGCTCACCCATCAGTTGAGAATCTCTTTCAGGGCCGTTACGCAGGCCTGGTTTTCGGCGGGCAGACCCACGCTGATGCGCAGGGCGCCTTCGCCCAGACCGAAGGCATGCATGGGCCGCACGATAACACCTTTGTGCAGCAATTTTTCCGTGATGTCGCCGGCACAGCCGTCGCACCGCACGAGCACGAAATTGGTCTGGCTGGGCACCACCTCGAACCCCATCGCCGCCAGTTGGCCGGACAGCCAGGCCAACTGCTCGCCGTTGCGCCGGGCCCGTCCCTCCACCTCGTGCCAGTTGTCCAGACAGGCGATGGCCGCGGCCTGGCTCAGCATGTTCACGTTGAAGGGTTCGCGGGTCTTGTGCAGCTCCCCGATCAGGCCGGGATGGGCCACGCCGTAGCCGATCCGCAGGCCGGCCAAGGAGTGTATTTTACTGAAAGTCCGCAGGATGACAAGGTTTGGATGCGCCTTGAGCATGGGCACGGTCTGCGGATAGTCCTGTGCCAGCACGTATTCGTAGTAGGCTTCGTCCAGGGCCACGATCACGTTTTCAGGCACACGGGCCAGGAAATCGACGAATTCCTGAGCGGTATTGTAGGTTCCGGTGGGATTGTTGGGATTGCAGATAATGACCAGCTTGGTCGTGTCGTCGATGGCGTCGGCCATGGCCGGCAGGTCGTGCCGGTCCCCCTCGCCCAGAGGCACGGGGCGACCGCATTCGAAGTGCACGCGGGTGGTCAGGGCGTACACGATGAAGCTGTGTTCGCTGAAAACGACGGTCTCACCCGGGGAGATCAGGGCCCGGATCAGCATGTCGATGACCTCGTTGCTGCCGTTGCCGAAAATGAGGGAGTCCGGCGTCACGTCCAGGTGGCCAGCCAGGCGTTCGGTCAAACGGAAGCAGGCCGCGTCGGGATAACGGTTGATCTCCTTGGCCGCCTCGCCAATGGCGTCCAGCACCGCGGGCAGGGGGCCTTCCGGATTCTCGTTGCTGGCCAGCTTGACCACGTGGTCGAGCCCCAGTTCACGCTGGACCTCCTCCACGGGCTTGCCGGGTGTGTAGGGTTTGCTGGAAAGAATGCCCGGTCGGAAAAGCGCCTTGAAATCCATGGTAGTCCCCTGGCCCCGACCGCGGATGGCGGCCGGTGGTTAAAGCCCACGTCCCTTTGAACGATGGCCCGCTGCCACCGCCTTGCGCAAGGCCGTCTCCTCGGCGTGGGTCAGACGCCGAAAATTACCCGGCCGCAGTTTCCCCAGTTTCACCGGTCCCACATCGGTGCGATGCAGGCGGATGACCTTCAAGCCTACCTTCTTGAACATGCGGCGAATCTGCCGCCGCCGCCCCTCATGGAGCTGCATGATCCAGTGCCGGGTGGTCTTGTCCGGGGCCATTTCCAGACGGCAGGGCAGGCAGGCCCGGCCGTCGATGGTGATTTGTCCCTCGGTCAGGGTGGGCACCTGCTTGTCAAGCAGCGGGGCGCCCAGTTCCACCTCGTAGGTTTTCCAGATGCCGGTGTTGGACCGGCACAGGGCCTGGTTCAGCACACCGTCGTCTGTCCAAAGGAGCAACCCGGTGCTCTCGGAGTCAAGTCGTCCGACGGGAACAAAACGGTCCGGGATATCCGACTGCAACCGGTAGGGCAACAAAGAGGGCTGCCCGCCCTGGGCCTTGAGGGTGGAAACCACGTCCAGCGGCTTGTGGAAGGCGTAGACCCGGAAATCCTGGGGCAGCTTCACCGGGGTTCCGTCGCACACGACGGCGTCCTTGGACGGATGGACCTGGCGGCCCATATCGGTCACTTTTTCGCCGTTGATCCGGATCTTCCCCTGGCGGATGAGATCCTCGACGGCGCGCCGTGACCCCAACCCCGCTCGGGCCAGGTAACGGTTCAGGCGCAGGGTTTCTTCAGGATTCTCCATGGTCCCGCCGCAACTCCTCGTCGGTGGTGTCGTCGGCCTGGTCGGCGTCCGGGTCCAGGGAATCCGTGTCTGAATCCGAGGTGGGGTCCGGTTCACCGGCGGCCTCAACCTCTTCGACGGGTTCGCCCGGCTCGGAAAATTCTTCGGTAACCGGTTCGTCCGCAGGGTCTTCTTCGACCGTTACGCCTTCAGGCGTGTCCCCTACCTCGATCACGTCGTGGTCGAGGGTCTCCGGCTCGCTGAAGTATTCCTCCAGCTCCTCTTCCGAGACATCGCGGCCCACCTGACTGGCGAACGCCAGCAGTTCCTCGCGGTCGTCGATGATGTTCTCCAGCTCCGGCAGATCCGGCAACTGTCCCAGGCCCTTCAGCCCAAGATGGTTGAGAAATTCCCGGGTGGTGCCGTACAGCAGGGGGTTGCCCAGGGTCTGGGAGCGGCCCACCACCGTAATGAGGTTGCGCTCGCTCAGGGTGCTGATGGCGCCGCTGCTGTTCACGCCGCGGATCTCGTCCACCTCCAGCCGGGTCAGGGGCTGGCGGTAAGCGATGATGGCCAGCACTTCCAGGCCCGCCTTGGACAGCCGGGTAAAGCGGCGGCCCTTCAGGAGTTTTTCCACGATGGGGGAATACTCGGGCCGGGTGGCGATCTGCCAGCCGCCGCCGAATTCCACCAGCATGAAGGCGTGCTCGGCCTGGTCGTAGCTCTCGCCCAGGTCCTTCAGGGCGGTGCGGATGTCGGCACTCTCGGTGTTGGGCAGGAGCTTTTTGAGCCGGCCGATGCCCAGGGGCGCGTCGGTGGCGAACAGCAGGGCTTCGATTTCCCGTTTCAAGATTCGGTCTCCAGTTCTGTCAGATCATCCGGCGTATCTTCGGCGGGCAGGTCCACATCGTCGATGGCGGACAGGTCGTCGGTCCCGTCGTCATCCTTGACCGTGGGGCGCTGAATCCAGATGGCGCCCTTGGCCGAGGTCTGCATGAATTCCAGCCGCCCGCGTTTTACCAGTTCCAGCACGGCGATGAAGGTCACGATGACTTCCATCTTCATGGTGTCGTCGGCGAAGAGATCCTCGAAATTAACCGTGCCGCCGCCGCCGATCTTCTCTTCGATGAGGGACATCTTCTCTTCCACGGTGAAGGGCTCGCGCTCCACTTCGTGGATGGGCTTGGACTGTACCCGGTCGTAGATGCCGGCCAGGGCGGACAGCAGGTCGAACATCTCGATGCGCAGTTTGGGCTCCAGATCCAATTGGTCCATGAAGGGATACCGGGTCTGGCGCAGGTGCAGCTGCTTGCGGTCCTCCTCCTTCTGGTGAAGGGCGGCGGCCGCGCTCTTGAAGCGTTTGTATTCCAGAAGTTTGCGAACGAGCTCCGCCCGCGGATCCTCTTCATCCCCCTCGTCTTCCTCACGGTGGGACGGCATGAGCATCTTCATCTTGATCACCATGAGCGTGGCGGCCATGGCGATGAACTCGCCCGCGGTTTCCAGGGACACGGCCTGGATCACTTCGATGTGCTGGATGAACTGCTCGGTAATCCGCGCGATGGGAATGTCGTAGATGTCCACCTGTTCCTTGTCGATCAGGTGGAGCAGCAGATCCATGGGGCCCTGAAAGCCCGTCAGTTCGACCTGGTAGGCCTCGCTGGACCGGAAGTAGTCCAGCTCGGGCGGCAGGGCGTCAAGATTCCAGGTTTCGGGGCCACCCACTTCGGTGGCGGGCGTTTCCGGTTCCCGGGGCGTCAAGTCCTGTGGTTGGTCGGTCACCTGTGGTGCTCCTTGCCGGTCTAACCGATGCCCATGGCGTCGTGGATGATGTCCATGGTGCGACCGGCTTCGGCGCGGGCCCGGTCGCAGCCGGAGGCGATGATCTCATCCAGCTTCGCCGGATCGGCCTCGTATTCGGCCCGGCGTTCGCGCAGGGGCGCGAAGTATTCAATGACGCCGTCGGCCAGCTTGTTCTTGCAGTCCACGCAACCGCGGGCGGCACTGCGGCATTCGGCGGCGGTCTCCTCCACGGCCTCGGGCAGGAATTTCTGATACCAGGTATAGATGGCGCACACTTCGGGGTTGCCGGGGTCGTTGCGGCGCACGCGGGCCGGATCGGTCACCGCGGGCTTGATCTTGGCGCGGATCTCGTCGGGCGTGGCCGAGATTTCGATGGTGTTGCCCAGCGACTTGCTCATGCGTTTGCCGTCGGTGCCGGGGAAACGCGCAAACTTGGTCACCAGGGGTTCGGGCTCGGGAAAAACATCGCCGAAATAGCGGTTGAACCGTCGGGCCATTTCGCGGGTGAGTTCCAGATGCGGCAACTGATCTTCGCCCACGGGCACGGCGTGTGCCCGGTAGACCAGGATGTCCGCCGCCTGCAGCACCGGGTAGCCCAGGTGGCCGAAGCTGATCTCGCCGCTCATGTTCAGGTCTCGGATCTGCTCCTTGAAGGTCGGGTTCCGCTCCAGGCGCCCCATGCTGATCATCATGGCCATGATCAGGTTCAGCTCCGCGTGTTCCTTGACCTGGGACTGGATGAACAACACCGAATTCTCGGGATCGAGCCCGGCGCCCAGCCAGTCCAGGAACATCTCCCGGCTGTTGAGGCCGATTTCCCCGGCCTTGTCGAGGGCCGTGGTCAGCACGTGCCAGTCGGCCACCATGAAGTGACAGGTGTAGTCGTCCTGCAGGCGGTTCCAGTTCTCCAGGGCGCCGGTATAGTTGCCCCAATGCAGGCGTCCGGTGGGCCGCATGCCGCTGAGGATGATCTTCTTGGTTGGGCTGTCGCTCAAGACGGAACCTTTCGGACGGGACAGGGGAATACCCGGTAAAAAACCGCTTCGGCGGCGGATTTCCGGTCGGGGAACAGTACCACCGGAATGCCGGGATGTCAAAGCGGGTCCTGACGGCCTATTTGGCCCGGGGATGGGCCTCCAGCCAGGCGGTGGTCAGCCAGGCCCGGTCAATGTGGGTGTAGATTTCGGTGGTGCTGATGTCGGCGTGTCCGAGGAGTTCCTGGACCACCCGGAGGTCGGCGCCGCCTTCCAGCAGGTGGGTGGCGTAGCTGTGCCGCAGGGTATGCGGGGACAGGGCCGCCGGCAGGCCGGTCTCCCGTCCCACCCGCTTGATCAGATTCCAGACCGAAACCCGACTGAGCCGACCGCCCCGCTGGTTCAGAAAAAGGGCGCCGGTCGGGGCCTTTCCCTCCAGGGTGGGCCGTCCACCGGCGATATAACGCTCGGCACAGACCCGGGCCGGATCTCCCACGGGCACCAGTCGTTGTTTGCGGCCTTTCCCCCGGAGCAGCAGGGTGCCCTCGGTGAGATCCAGGTCGGTCACGTCAAGGCCGCACAATTCGCTGACCCGACACCCGCATCCGTAGAGGATTTCCAGCATGGCGCGGTCCCGCAGGTCGGCCGGCCGGGTCCCGGCCACCGAATCCAGCAGTCGGCCCACCTGGTCCACCGTGAGGATCACAGGCAGTTTGCGGCCGCGTTTGGGCGCCACCAGGGTCACCGTCGGGTCCACCTGGGCCAATCCTTCACTCACCAGGAATTTGAAAAAGGCGCGCAGGGTGGACAGGAGTCTCGCCCGGGAGGACGCCACCAGGTCCCCGGCGCTGGTCAGCAGAAAGTCCCTCAGCAGGGCATCGGTGATCTGTCCGGGACCGGCGTCGGTGTGGGCGTCCACCCACGTGCGCAACCGTTTCAGATCCGTCTCGGCCGCATTGAGACTGGCGGCCGCCAGTCCCTTTTCCGCCCCGCAGTGCGCCAGGAAGTTGTCACAGGCCAGGTCCCAGGCCGCTTGGTTCACGGGGTCCTCCCGGCCTGATTGGTGAAGAATTCCCGGATGGCCACCACGTCATGCCGATTCAGTCCGCGCACATCCGCCAATTGTTCGGGTGTGGCTTGCCGGATCTGTTCCACCGAACCGAAAGCGTGCAGCAGGGACAGTTTCTTCACCCGACCGATCCCGGGGATCAGGTCCAGTTCGCTCTTGGTGGTTCCCTTGTCACGCAGCAGACGGTGGTAGGTGATGGCAAATCGATGGGCCTCGTCCCGAACCCGTTGCAGCAACTTGAGCGCCTCGCTGGTGCGGGGCAGGTTGAGCTCCCCGCTCTCCCGCACGATGGTCTCCTCCCGCTTGGCCAAACCGATGAGTTGGATGTCGTGCAAACCGTAGTGCGACACCACGCGCCGGGCGGCCGACAGCTGGCCCGCCCCGCCGTCCACGACCACAAGATCCGCAGGCGGCAGTCCCTTTTCCGTGAGGCGGCCGTAGTAGCGGTCCAGCACTTCGGCCATGCTGGCGAAGTCGTCCACCCCTTCCACCGTCTTGATGCGGAAGCGCCGGTAACGGCTCTTGAGAGGTTTGCCGCCCTTGAAGAAAACCAGGGAGGC